>ENA-OOWO01000468-OOWO01000468.1-human-gut-metagenome-genome-assembly--contig:-NODE-468-length-27279-cov-15.009550_pt1 | contig 27279 bp, 27 predicted proteins | sample MGYA00241579_ERZ501327 | MGnify/ENA primary metagenome ERZ501327 (study PRJEB25962, sample SAMEA2042836) | human gut metagenome | biome: human gut; feature: human-associated habitat; material: faeces...
TCTTGAAGCTCTTCAGCAATTTCCTCATCCCTTTCTATCTGTTTTTTTATACTTACGAAGCCCTTTGCAACCTGCAGGAGAGCACATGAAGTATTGAAACAATATCCTACACGAGTTCTCTATCTGATTTCTAATCTAATTATAGAACAAATGGAAAATTCATGCATTAGGTTCAGCTTCGAGAACGCCGTTTAATATGTGCTTATGAAATTTAATTTTCACTAACCTATGGTTTGTGGGTATTCAAATTATGCTTTTGATTTTTTGTTCCATTACTTCATCTAATAAATCGTTACACAGTTTCCATATTCTTCAATACACTGGTCTACAATAATTCCTTTTGCATTACAGAACTATCTTAACATGCAACTTGATCTAGTAAATGCTAATTATAAGTATAATAATGCCTATTAGTTTGGGTTCGGTTTGCCTTTAAAGTTCCTTCTCAATCTCAACGTTATAATATCTTAACAGATACGCCTTAAAGTTCAGCAAAATCCTTTGATTTATAATTTGTGATATTTGATGTTTTCATATTAAAGCTTTCCTTTGAGTAGATTTGAACACATTTAATCACAATAGTCGATATATTTAGTTACTTATATTCTCCTCCTTTTTGATTATTATAGTATAGTTCTGTTCCTATTCCTACCAAATAGTATGAATTGACTATTCGAGGAATGAGTTTCCTTTATCTTTCTATGTAAAAGTATTCTAAACAAGAAATAAGTGGATTACACATATATATACTCATTCATCAGGGTGAATTACTTCATATTTTTTGAATTATTTTCATTATTTGTATTCACTTCTAAAATAGTGTAGAATACAAAAAACGGAGGATATAAAGATGTTATCATTTGAAAGTGATTATACAGAAGGGGCACATCCTGCCATTCTAGAAAAATTTATTGAAACAAATATGGATCAGCAGTCAGGATATGGAGTAGATGTATATTCTGAATCTGCAAGAAAAAAGATTGCGAAAGCATGTGGTAAAGAAGATGCTGATATTTACTTTATTACAGGTGGTACACAGACTAACCAATTAGTCATTGATACAATGTTGAAGCCTTATGAAGGTGTTGTCGCTGCAGTGACAGGACATGTGGCTGCTCATGAAGCAGGGGCTATTGAATATACAGGACATAAAGTACTCACTGTCCCACAGTATTTAGGTAAGTTAAAAGCATCAGATGTCAAAGAATTAGTAGATACATTCTATAACGATGCGAACCATGAACATATGGTATTCCCAGGTATGGTTTATATTTCTCATCCTACAGAATATGGCACACTTTATACAAAAGAAGAATTAAAAGAAATCTCAGATGTATGTCATGCTTATAATTTGCCTTTATTCTTAGATGGTGCAAGACTTGGTTATGGTCTCATGTCTTATGATACTGATGTAACACTAGAAGATATTGCAGAACTTACTGATGTATTCTATATTGGTGGTACTAAAGTAGGGGCATTATGTGGTGAAGCTGTTGTATTTACTAAGAATAATACTCCAGCACACTTTGTGAACCTTATTAAGAAGCATGGTGCTTTACTTGCAAAAGGACGTTTAAACGGTGTTCAATTTGATGTTCTCTTTACAGATGACCTTTATTTCAAGATTTCAAGACATGCTATTGATATGGCTGAAAAACTTAAAACAATCTTTAAAGAAAAGGGTTATGAATTCTATATTGATTCTCCTACAAATCAGCAGTTCTTTATTATCGACAATAAGAAACTAGAAGAACTAGAAAAGCATGTACGCTATGGTTTCTGGGAAAAGTATGATGATACACATACTGTAGTACGTTTTGCGACAAGCTGGGCTACTACAGAAGAATCTATTGAAAAACTTAAAGAACTATTATAAAAAGATTCCTTCACGGAATCTTTTTTAATGCCATGATGTGGTATGTTCATCTATAACCTGGCCATTTTCTATTTTATAGAATCCTAATATCGTAGTATAACCATTCTTAGTTTCCTGATAAACATATTCATGCTCATGTGTTTCATAATAATTCAAATGACGTGTGACACCATCTTTATTATATACCGTGGCATACATCCATCCTTTAGCACTAATACCATAATCTATATCATCATAATGAAGATAATCAGCGACCATCCTCAACTCTTTTCTAATCTCATCAGCATTATTATTAGCCATATCACCTTTAGTTGTTATTTCATCCTGACCATTCACAACAGAACTATTTGTCTTACCATTATAATAAAGATTATAAAGTGTATCATCCTGCTCAGTTCCTTGAATCACAACACCTACATGATCCTTATACCAGCTAACACTCCATACATCTTCTCGAATACTTCCACCATCATCTGATAATGTAAAGTCCATCTTATTGATTATCGTATCATTCTTTTTAAGAAGCAAACGTCCATCTGCACTGCTGAAGAATAGAGGCGCTCCGACTGACTGCATCACAACCTCATATTCATAATAAGACTCTTTAGCTACTGTTTCGACATGATACTTGATCATGTAGATAAAAAGACCATAGAGTAGACCAAGAACGAGTACAACACTTAATACAATTCCTAGAATCACTTTTATTACTTTCTTCATACAATCTCCTTATAAAAAAAGATCTTTCGATCTTCTTATCTACCAGCACCTGCGTAATGAGATGCATAATAACCGCTATTTAATGAAGATACTGTAACACCAGTACTTGAGTTGGCAGCATGAACAAACTGTCCATTACCGATGTAGATACCTACATGTGAGATACCTGACTTATAAGTTCCTGCGAAGAATACTAAGTCACCAGCACTTAAGCCATCCTTAGATACTCTTGTAGTTCCACTATACTGAGCAGAAGCAGTTCTTGGTAATGATTTACCATTCTGTCTATATACCCATGAAGTGAATCCAGAACAGTCAAATGCTGTTGGTCCAGAAGCACCAAATACATAAGCAGAACCTACTTTAGATAAACCAGTTCCAACAATACCACTGTGTCCACCCTTAACACTTGTTCCACCTGCATTGTATCCACCTCTAGATGGAGTAGCAGCAACAGTCACTTTAGCACTTGCATTAGCTGTATTACCAGCATTATCAGTTACTGTATAGTTAACTGTATAACTTCCAGCTTTAGAAGTATTGACAGAACCACTTACATTCACCTTGCTTGTCACATCACCATCAAGATTATCGATAGCAGATGCAATATTAGACTTAGCATCAAATGAATCACCATTCTTTACATTAATATCAGTAGATTTTAATGTAATAGAAGGAGCTGCAATATCAGCTACAGTCACATCATAAGTATTTTCAGTCTTATTACCAGTTGCATCAGTTGCAGTTACTTTAATAGGCTGAGTACCATCTAACTTCTTAGTATCAATTTCACCTTCTACAGATAAAACAGGATTCATATCATAGTTATCCTTTGCTTCAACATAATTGTTGATATCAAAGTTATCACCATAATTTACTACGAAATTACCATTCTTTAAATTCATTTCAGGAGCAGATGTATCACCTACATTAAATGTAAATGTCTTAGTAGCGATATTACCCATGTTATCTTCAACAGATGCATTGATTACCTGTTCTCCTAACTGAGTTGTATCTAATTCCTTATCAAAATTAATAAAGTCTGTTACATCACCATCAACATTATCTGTTGCCTTGATGTAATCCTTTAAATTACTACTACCATTTGCTTCAACATTGAAGACAAATCCATCATCAGTCTTAGATTCAAGAACTGGTGCTTCATTATCTACAACCTTAACATTAACAGTCTTAGTTGATTCATTGTTGAAAGCATCCTTTACTGTTACGTTAACAGTATAAGTTCCTAACTGGTTCTTTTCATAAGATTCAGCATGAATCTTAGTTTTTAATGTATCAGTATGATCTCTGTTATCAGAGATTGCAAAATCACTAGCTTTTAAGACAGTTCCATAAGGAACTTCAATTGTATTTGAATGTACAACAGGTGCTGTTCTATCAGCAGCTGTATAACCCACGATTGCGAAAGCGGAAATAGCAAACACAGGAATGAACATTGTCTTCTGAGTTTTTACTCTATTAGATACGAAACTCATGATTTCTTTTGTTTTCTTATCCATTTTTCTCTCTCCTTTTGTCTTTCGACAGGCTCTATTATAACACCTCATATTAAAAAATAAAGAAAAATCTTAAGAAATAATTAAGAAATATCAAAATATGCAGTATTTATCGTATAAAAATAAATTAAGAAATTTTTAAAAATAACTTAAGAATTATACAAAAAGGTCTATTTTGTAAGAAAAAATCAAAAATTGTTCGAATAAAATGATTAGATTTTCATACTATATAATGGTAAAATAAATAATACTAAAAGAAGGAGGTGGAATCATGTTTAGTAAGCTATTTAGTAAATTACAACGTGTAGGACAAAGCTTTATGATACCTATAGCTGTTTTACCTGTGGCAGGGTTATTAATGGGCATAGGTCAGTCATTCACAAATGAGACAATGATTCAGACTTACCATCTTCAATTTATATTAGGAAAGGGAACACCACTCTATGCATTATTCACAATTATGTGTAGTGCAGGTAAAATTGTTTTTGATAACCTTCCAGCTTTATTTGCAGTAGGTATTGCAATGGGTATGGCAAAACATGAAAAAGCGACTGCAGCTTTCTCTGCACTGGTTAGCTTTTTAGTTATGCATGCTTCTATTAATGCCTTACTTACTATTAATGGTTTTATAGTAGATGGGAAGGTGGCTGATTTTGTCAGACTAGGTACAATCAATACGATTTGTGGTATTCAATCTTTAGATACAGGTGTCTTTGGCGGTATAGTAGTAGGACTTGGTGTTGCTTATCTTCATAATAGGTTCTATATGACACGACTTCCTGATTACTTATCATTCTTTGCAGGCACACGTTTTGTCCCAGTCATCTGTTGTGTGACATTTGTTTTTGTAGGAATCCTATTCTTTTATATTTGGCCGCCTATTCAGGAAGCTATCTATCACTTAGGTGTACTTATAAGAGACAGCAGTTATGCAGGTATATTTGTATTTGGCTTTGTAAAGCGTATGTTGATTCCTTTTGGATTACATCATGTGTTCTATCTTCCATTCTGGCAGACAGGACTTGGTGGCAGTATGGTAGTGGATGGACAACTGATCCAGGGAGCTCAGAATATCTTCTTTGCGCAGCTTGCTTCACCTCATGTCAAACATTTCAGTGTAGAAGCCACTCGCTTCTTCTCGGGAGAATATATCTTTATGATATTTGGTCTGCCTGGTGCTGCCCTTGCAATGTATCATTGTGCAAGACCAAGCCAGCGTAAAAAAACAGGAGGTTTATTACTTTCTGCTTCACTCACTTCTATATTAACAGGCATTACTGAACCAATTGAATTCACATTCTTATTTCAAGCACCGCCACTCTTTTTGATTCATGCGCTTCTAGCAGGAAGTGCATATGCAGTGGCTCAGGCTTTAAATATAGCGATAGGTGTCACTTTTAGTGCAGGAGCGATTGATTTCTTCTTGTTTGGTATATTACAGGGTAATAGTAAAACAAACTGGGTCTTTGTCCCAATAATTGGTTTTATTTATTTCTTGCTTTATTATTCAATCTTTAAGTTTGTGATTAAACGTTATGATTTTAAAACAGTAGGTAGAGGAGAAGATACACAACTGCATACAAAAAAAGACTATTCTAGAAAGAAAAGTCTTGACGTAGACAGTTCTGTGTCTCATTCTATTGTAGAAGCATTAGGAGGTATTCCTAATATATTAGATGTTGATACATGTACAACACGTCTGCGTGCGACTTTAAAGGATCCAACATTAGTTGATGAGGAAGCCTTAAAGGCAACAGGTGCTGCAGGTATATATATGCGTGGAGAAGGTATCCAAATTACCTATGGACCACATGTTGTCATTATTGTATCAGAAATAAAACAGATATTACATGAAGGAGAATAAAGTGGAAAAACAGCGTTATGAAGTCATTGGAACGCTAAACAATAACGGAGTTGTCGCAAAAGATGAACTCAATAAAGAAGTTATATTACTAGGGAAGGGAATAGGCTTCAAAAGAAAAGCAGGAGATGTGATTGATAATCCTGGAAAGAATATTAAATGTTATAGTTTAGAAAAGAATACTGGTAAGAATGTCTTACAGGGGGTTGATCCTATCTTCTTAGAAATAGCCAATGAAATTATCCGTTATGCAGAAAAAGAATTTGGTGATATAGATACTAAGATTCTTTTACCTCTTGCAGATCATATTGCATTCTCTATTGATCGTATTAAGAATGATATGGTCATCTCTAATCCTTTGACGAGTGATATTAGATTATTATTTGCAGATGAGTATGAAGTGGCTAAGAAAGCAAGAAAAATCATTAAGAGAAGATTAGGTTATGAAATCACTGATGATGAGATTGGTTATATTTCTCTTCATATTCATGCAGCTTTGAGTTCTCAGCCACCTGGACGTTCATTACAGGTTGCCAGTATTATTCATCAAACAGTCAATTATGTTGAAGAAACATTTAATATAGTGATTGATGAAGACTCTATTGCTTATATTCGTTTAGTCAACCATATTAAATTCTTAATGGTCCGTCTAGACCGTAAAGAAGATGTACAGGTCTCTATGACAGACTATACAAAAGAAAAGTTCCCAGAAAGCTATGCTGTTGCATGTCGTGTCGCTGATTATATAGAAAAGCTGATTCTAGAAAAGATATCAGACGAAGAAGTAGGCTATCTTGCGATACATATAGAAAGAATCAGACATAGTGTATAGTAAAAGGCAGCGTAAGCTGCCTCTTTTCAATATTTGGCGTGCATGACAGGAATTGAACCTGCAACCTTCAGAGCCGGAGTCTGATACTCTATCCAATTGAGCTACATGCACATAGCTTGTTCATTATACCATAGAAAGGATGATTTTTATGAGACAATTTGTTGCACTTACATTTAATTCTTCTTTTAAGGAAGAATTAATGTCAATCATGGATACTTTAAAGGAAGAAGGGATTCAAGGCAAGTATTATGATCTAGATAATCTACATATGACTTTAGCTTTCTTTGGTGAAACAGATAGACAGGATGAAATTATGGAAATTATTCATGCTATTCCTTTTCCTAAAATCACCATTACTTTGAACCGTATTGGTCATTTTAAGAAGATTTATTGGGTAGGTATTAAAGACAATCCTGTATTAGATGAATATGTCAATACATTAAGAGAAGCATTAAAGGCACATGATATATCTTTTGATGATAAACCTTTTTATCCACATATCACAATTTTAAGAAAAGCAGAAGAAGGAGATAGAACACTTCAAGAAGTCTCTACTAAAGACATCAAAGTAGAACTCTTACAGGCACATTATTTAGAAGAAGGTTTAAAGTATCTTCCCTATAAGGAACAGTCTATAATAGAGAAGATAAATAAAATATATCAACAAAAGGGACAGGTCACTATCGCAATAGATGGAAGATGTGGAAGTGGGAAAACAACTCTTGCAAATAAATTAAAAGCATATTTTGATTGTCATATATTTCATATGGATGATTTCTATCTTCAGGAATATCAGCGTACACAAGAACGCTATAATGAACCAGGTGGCAATGTAGATAGAGAAAGATTTAAAAAAGAAGTATTAGAACCTCTTAAAGAACATCAAGATGTCCTTTATCGTCCTTTTGATTGTTCCACAATGTCTATAAGTGAAGGAACGCGATATCCTTATAAACCTATTAATATCATAGAAGGCTCTTATTCATGTCACCCTGAATTAATAGATGCTTATGATCTTTCTATATTTGTAGATATAGATGAAACACTTAGACTTAAGCGTATAGAAAAAAGAAATGGAAAAGAAGTTCTTGATATGTTTATAAAAAAATGGATACCATTAGAAGAAAAATACTTTTCTTCATTTGATATCCAAAATCATTGTGATTTTTATTTTAAAGCAGGTCGTTAGCGGCCTGTTCTTTATTTTTTCTAAGAGCTTTTTTAATAATCTTTAAGCATCCCTGATCTTCATTAGAATCAGTAATACCATAAGCAAGTTTCTTGATTTCATCTACTGCATTTTCCATCGCAAAACCATACTTCACAGACTTTAATAAAGCATAATCATTCATTTGATCACCAAATGCGAGACATTCATCTCTAGAAATATGTTCATGTTCCTGAATATAACGCATACCAAGACCCTTATTTACACCATCTCTTTGAATATCCATCCACTCATTACCAGATGTAATAATTTGTAACCCACTAGGTAAGATAGAAGTAATATCTCCTGCATTATTCTTAATATCTCCGTTAGGATCAAGTATCGCAATCTTAGTAATAGGTTCATCAATTTCATCAAAATCATCAATTAACTTATTTGAACAATAATAAGTAGTAAGTTCTTTAGTAAGATGATCCTTCTTTCTTGCATAAGCGTATTTCTCACCAGCTACTACAATCTTAAAATCCGGATAATGTTCCTTTACTCTCTCTATTGCAAGAAATGCTTTCTTACGGTCCATATCAAATACTTCTAATGTGTTTGGACCCTTCGCAATATAACTGCCTCCATCCGCAATAAAATACATATCCTCACTCATAGGTAAGAACTTCTGATAAAGTCTGGCATACTGATTACCACTTGCAGCTACAAACAGTACACCCTGTTCCTTCATCTCAAAAAATAAATCAATAAAAGACTTATCAAACTGCTTCTTATTATCTAGGAATGTTCCATCCATATCTGTCGCAATTAATTTGATCATTTGTCTTTTCCCCCTTTGTGAACAACTATAGCACACATCATTGAATTGTGGTAGACTATTTCAGAAAGGAAATTATTATGATAGTGTTATTTATTTTATTATTTCTGATAATGGCATGTACATGGCGTACACGTTATCATATTTATACAAAAGGTTTATGTTCTTTAGGTTTTATCCTCACGGCTTATTTCTCTCATCAAACAAAATTATTTCTTCTTATACTTCCAGCATTACTAGGCTATATGATTGGAGACATACTCTTATGTAAGAAGGAACTATTTAGATATGGTCTTAATGCATTCCTAATTGGTGATATAGCCTTCTTATTTTTCTATTATCACTTTGAACCATTTACATATATAGAATTAATTGTTCCTGTATGTGCTATGATTCTTCTAGAAATACTTGCTTACTATAAGATTGTAGATCTCTCAACTTACAAAACAGAACTTACTAGCTATATATTTGCGTTAGTCTGGCTTACTACAAAAGCTATTTTGACAGCTTTCACTCTCAATACTCTTAGCTTTATTATGATGGCTACAGGGCTTATTCTCTATCTCATATCTGATATTCTATTAGCGTTCTATAAGACAAATAAGATACAAATATTAGGAATATTAAATATTTTCTTCTATTATTTTGGAATATTTTTAACCGCTTACAGTTTTTCTTTCCTCTAATGTGTTAAAATAGATACAAAAGGGGAGAGAGAAATGTCAGAAACAGTAGTAGACTTAAAGCAGTTAAGGGAGATGCTTCATCATTTTGATACATTACATATTGTATTCCAAGATGACGAATATCCTTATATCGTTCCAATGAACTTTGGAATAGGTGATGATGAAGATAAAATAGTACTTTATATTTATACACCTAGAGAAGGAAAGATGACTCGCCTGATCAAAGAGAATCCTCATGTAGGCATACAGGCAGAAACACTATATGAATATTTTTGTAAACCAGATAAGACTGTATCTAATTCTTATTCATCTATTATAGGTAAAGGTATTGTTGAACCTGTCTCTCATGAATCTTATAATGAAGCAATGGAGTCTATCCTGATTCATTGCGGCTATGAAACATATCCTTATAATAAGGATTATATAGATACATGCTATATTTATAAGATCATATTGAATCAGGTGACAGGGAAATATCATTTTAAAGGAGAAAATGTAAGTAACTAAATATATAGACTGTTGTGATTAAATGTGTTCAAATCCCCTCAAAGGAGAGCATTAAAATGAACACGACAAATATCACAAATTATAATTTATTGAAGAGATTAAGTTATGGAAGATAAACAAATATTACTTGATAATATAAATAAAGTGCATACTACTGAAATGGGTATTAATAGAATTATAAAAAATCTAAAATTAAATACAAATGATGTAGTAGAATATTGTAAAAATAAACTTTTAGATAAGAATTGCAATATATATAAACAAGGTAAGAATTGGTATTGTGAAATAGAAAATATAATAATTACTATAAATTCATATAGTTACACAATTATAACAGCACATATCAAGAGATAAATTATAATTTATCTTATAACACACCTTTTCTATTTTGAAGATGTGTGTTGTATAATCAAATTATTAGAAAACAATTACACTCAGAAAGGAGCATTATCATGATACTTGATAACATGAAATTTACAGACAAAGAGTCTCTGACTTTTGTTCCCATTGAATTGATTAATACATTCTGTCATTTCTTAGATGTGGAACATCCAGACGTTGACTTTAAATGCATCAAAGCCATAGATATTCAACGCAATCCTGAACTTCGGAAAAAATACAGACCGTATCAGGAACAGTGCAGGAACGCTTTTATTCAAGCCGGATATAAACCTAACATCGAAGCAGACGGATATGACGGTTTTATCTCAAACATCGACCCGGAATGGTTATTCAATCGTATTTGTACATTCTTTAAACCGGATGTCAATCCTATCGCATATGAATACCTGGAACGTTCATTTGGCCATTTTGACCCTGATAACGATGATAGAATCTTACCGACAATATGGCGCAGTCGTTTTAACGTCATAGGTGACGGTGAACAGTGTGATCAACTTGAAAACTTAATCGAAAACTGTAATTTAACAAACGATGACCTTGCACTTATTCTGCAGACATTAGAATTAAAATAAAGCTCTGCAACGCAGAGCTTTATTTCTTTAAACTTAAGAGAAAGGAGAGTCCACTCAAAAAAAGAGATATACCAAAAAACAAAGGCTTAAGATACAAAACCTTCATCATAGAATTGACAATATTCGTACTGATTACATCAATAAGATAATCGCAGAGATAGTAAAAACCAAGCTATCTTATATAACGATTGAAGATTTAAACATATCAGGAATGATGAAGAACAGACATCTTTCAAAGGCAGCTGCTTCGCAGGAGCTTTATGAATTTAAAACAAAGCTTCAAGCTAAATGCAAGGAGAATGGAATTGAACAACGAACAGTAGATAGATGGTTCCCATTATCTAAAACATGTCATTGCTGTAAACATATCAAAAAAGATTTAAAGCTTTCAGATAGAGTTTTCAAATGTGACTGTGGTTATATCGAAGACAGAGATTTCAATGCTGCACTTAATTTGAGAGATGCTATGACTTACGAAGTTGCATAAATAAACGCAAACGTAGGTATGTACCGAAGGCTATTTCGGGAATTTACGACTATGGAGTGTACATGAACTTGTGAGTAGATATGATTTCGGTCAATCAAAAGCATACACGATGACATAGTAAGTAATGTTCATGAGAACTTACATTGTCTCGATGTGAGTATCTTTAATCACATTTTGAGTGGCAATCTAACATGTCACAAAAAAAACGTCACCAACAAATCATTACTAAACTGAATATTGAAGGGCAGGTATTTGTGAAAGAATTGGCTTCATCATTTGGTGTCACAGAAGATTGTATTCGTAAAGACCTCACCTTCTTAGAAAAAGCTGGAAAACTTAAAAGAGTTCATGGAGGTGCAATTAATGCTCGCGTTAATTTACATCATACAAATGTTTCACAACGTGTAGAACTCTATAGTAAAGAAAAGAAGATCATTGCCTCTAAAGCAGTTAATTTACTAGAGGAAGGCTATGTAATCTTCTTAGATATTTCTACAATCAATCTAGAAATCGCAAAACTTATATTTGAGAAGAATATTGCAGTCACTATTGTGACAAATATGATTGATATTATGCAGCTTTATAGACAAAATAGTACAGTGAGACTGATTTTCTTAGGAGGAGACTTCAATCAGGCAAGAGATGGATTTGTCGGTGCACTCACAAATCATTTAATTAGAAAATATCGTTTTGATATCTCATTTATTGGTGTTGTAGGGATTGATTTAGAACATAATGTTGTAACAACCTATGAAACAAATGATGGACTCACTAAAAAGACAGCCATCAATGCAAGTAAAAGAACCTATATGGTTGGAGAAAGTGTTAAGCTCAATCAGGATGGTAATTATGCTTATGCGACTCTTGATGATTTTACAGGCTATATATGTGAAAAAGAGTTAGAAAACTCACAACTAAAACTATTGGGTGACCATCAGGTAGAACTCATCTAAAAAGACCGAAATCTTAATTGATCTCGGTCTTTTTCTGTTTTGCAAAAGAAAGGAACATATCTATAAAATGAGAATCTAATATAAATAAACTATTCTCATTAATAATATAGCCATCAATTTTCTCAAATGTCATCTTTAATACATCTGTTAATAAATCAACTAACACATATCCATTCTCTGGTTTCTTATCTATGGCTTCTTGTTGATCTACATAAAGAGGAATTAAATGAAGCCCATCTATGTCCATTGTATAATTAGATGCATTCTCATCTATTTCTTCTATATAATAATAGAAACGTAAATCATTTAAAACATCTAAAAATGATTCAAGTCTTTGATCCCTTAAAGGAAGTAAATTTTCATATTCGTGTTTTATATATTTATCATACTCAGTTTCTATTGGTAATGCCTTTTCAATAAAATGAAGATGATCAGGAACATCCGCAATATTCTTGAAATTCTTAGTCATTACTTGTCCTAATACTCTCTCACCATTCTCGTATACATAAACATAATCTCCTACATCTACATGATCATAAGAAGGAATCAAATAAGTTCTTACCTGTAATTTTGTCTGAACTTCACACAACGAAACACTAATACGATAATCATAGAGCCGTTTTGCCCAAGTATTATCTACCATAAGACTTGTATCATACTTTAATATCTTCTTCATTAGAGGATCATTTTCCTTGATATCATACCAATCTCTATTAAAGAAATAAGCACGTGTTCCATTTGGATTCAATGCTATCACGAGTTCTTTTTCTTCTTTATTAAATAAGAATAGAGAAGGCACTTCTTCATCTAGCTCATTCTTTAATGCAAGCTTATAGAGTTCCATTAAACGATCATCTCTATCATTCTCTAGAATCATGATTTTCTCTTTGAAACTTAACCATGAATCTGTATAACGGAATATATAATCTTTATAAAGAGGAGTTGTACGAATCTGTTCTACTCCATGAAAGAACTGTTCCTTGTCCTGCCCATATTGCACAATAAAATGATGAACTGGATCTATATAAGTCAAAGGATGTTTTAAGAAAGTCTTTTCTCCACAATGTGGACAAGTATAAGTCATAATAGAATCATCAATAATACTTTCTCTTTGATCTGGCCCTACACAGCTATAATCTTCATATCTATTCTCTTTATCACATTTTGAACATGTAATAATATAAACATCTTTATTTCTCATAATCTTCCTCCTAACAAAAAAGAGCGTCAACACGCTCTATTCAATTACATGGATTGTAAGATACTTCTTTTTATAAGTATGATGATTATCTCCTGCAGTCAAAGTAATACGTGTCTTACCAGGAGTAATAGTTGTCACTAAACCATTCTGGTCAACACTTGCCACATTGGCATACTGAGATGAATAATGTGTATATTCTACTTTTACTTTTTGAGGATCAGTCTTGTAATGAATCTGGTATGTTTCTCCCTGCTTCACTGTGACATACTGATCAGGAATAATCACACTACTTAATACTGGTCCCTGTGCGACACATGCATACTGATAAACACCAAACAAGAAAACAAAATAAACAATACCTAAAATCATTTTCATTTTCTTTTTTAAATGTTTATTAAAATATATCAACACAAAAGGGATCAGTGGAAAAAGAACAATACCTGCAAAAATCCAGCCCTTAGAAAGAGGTTCTCTTTCTTCATTACGCGTGCTGTTTTGTTTATCTGACATATTGTACCCACCTTTTTTAATTCTCTTCCATTATATCGAATATATTAACGTTTTTAAAGGCAAAAAAAGTTAAGTTCTATAGTTGTTGTGATGTCACAGTGTTTCTCTTTTTGAAAAGGGACTATTTTTCATTGAAATGCTTATCAAAAAGCGTTATATTATTGTCGCAATTTTCATGTAAATATGAGTTATGATAACAAAAACTAGTATATAGTTTTGTTGATTGTATATACATAAAGGGGAAAAGATGGAGAAGTTAACGAAAAGAGTTATAGCCATTATGTGTATATTTATGATGGTTATTTCAATGGTTACTGTTGTTGAAGCAGTAGATACAAACGGTAAGGTTACAGTTACAAATGTAAAACCTGGGGAAACATATAAGATATTTAAAATCTTAACACTTGAAAGTTTTGATGAAACCAAAGGGGCTTATTCATATATAAGAAATGGTGATGCCTGGGATGGATTTATCAATTCAAGTGCTGCAAAAAAATATATAGAAACAAATAATGATGGTTATGTCACTTTTAAAGATGATCAAAAAAATGAAATTGGTGCACGTAACTTTGGTCTTCTTGCCATGGAATATGCGAAGAATAAAAAGATTTTACCAACTGAAACTGCAAAAGCATCTAATGAGACAAATGCGAAAGTTGTATTTGAAAACTTACCACTAGGATATTACTTAGTAGAAACAAGTGCAGGAACAGCCTGCAGTATTGATACAACTTATCAAGAAGTAGAAATAAGAGACAAACATGCCTCTCCAAGTGTCAGTAAGCTTGTTGCCAATGGTGGAACTATAAGTAATAATAAGAAAAGAAATTCAATCAATCGTGGAGATAATGTATTCTTTGAAACAATCATTAATGTCAAGCCATATGTCACAAACTATTGTTTACATGATTATATGGATTCAAATTTGACATATAATTCTGTACTTAAAGATGGTATTGCCTATTATAGTAATGAAAAAAATGAAAGCTTAAAACGTAAGAGTTTAAAGAAATTTGAAGACTATAATGCAACTACAGAAACAGGTGATGGCTGTAACTTCCATTTAACTTTTACTAAAGCATTTTATGACAAATATCAAAAAGATATTGATTCAGGTAAGTTAACACAGATCTATATTAAATATTTGGCAGTAGTGAGTAATGATGCGCCTATTGATACACCAATGGTCAATACTTCTTATTTAACATATGGTGAAAACTCAAAGACTGAAGAATCTAAAACAGAAACATTCACTTACAGTATCCCTATATTTAAATATACTGGATATAATAAAGCACTTGCTGGTGCAAAGTTTATATTATCTGAAGATTCCAATCCGACTGAAGGCAATGCATTAAAATTCACTCAAGCAGGAAGTAACTACAGTTATAACAAGAACGGAAATGTCACACTAACATCTTATAGTGATGGGAAGATTAATATTAAAGGAATACAAGCAGATACATACTACTTAAAAGAAATAGAAGCGCCTAAAGGCTACAACTTAATAAAAACACCTATAAAGATTGTTGTTACATCGGATACTGATGGGAAAGGTGTTGTAAAGGTAGATAACGATGTGGTAGATCAAGTTAATGTATTAAATAACTATGGTTCATTACTACCTAGTACAGGTGGTATGGGTACAACACTCATCTATGCAATAGGTTGTATTCTAGTGTTATCTTCAGGTGTTGTATTATTTTTAAAGAGAAGAACTAAATAAGGGATTTCCCTTATTTTTTTCTATCTGTTGACAACTTCATATAACATTTCTATAATAGTTCTTGTATCTTTGGGGCAGGTGAAATTCCTGATCGGCGGTAATAGTCCGCGAGCGTAAAGCATGAACTGGTGTAATTCCAGTACCGACGGTATAGTCCGGATGGAAAAAGATGGCGTTTTTATGAAATGACTTTTTCAATCTCCTATAAGATATATAGGAGATTTTTTTTCGCCATAGAAAGAGGCAAAAATGAAAACTAAAAAACTAGTAATGGCAGCACTACTTGGTGCATTAGCTGCAATCTTAATGGTATTGGATTTCAATGTTCCATTCGTACCAATGTTTATTAAATTTGATTTCTCAGATTTTCCAGTATTAATTGGTGGATTTGTATTCGGCCCACTTACTGGTGTATTAATCGCATTCTTAAAGATCGTCTTAAACCTTCTCTTTAAACCAACGACTACTATGTTTGTAGGAGAAGCATCTAACTTCTTACTAAGTGTATGTTATATGGGAGTAGCATGCTTATTCTATAGAAAACATCGTACTAAGAAGGGTGCTGTAATAGGTATGGTACTTGCAACTGTTGCAACAAGCTTATTTGCGATTGCATCAAACCTATTAGTGATGTTCCCAATGTATGCCAAACTATTTGGTATGTCTACAGAAGCCATCATTGGTATGTTCTCTAAGATCAATCCATTAGTAAAAGATATGACAACTATGGTTATTGCATCACTTGTTCCATTCAATCTCTTTAAATATGGTGTTATTTCACTTATAACATTCATTTCTTATAAGAAAATCGAAGTTATTTTGAAAAAATATTCGAATTAAGCAAAAAATATATTGATTAATTTAGCCATATCATGTAATCTTTATACAAAAGCGTGAGGTGGAATAAAGATATGAAAGTGGTTAAATTTGGTGGCTCATCGTTAGCCAGCGCAACGCAGTTTAAAAAAGTACATGACATCGTTCTAGAAGATACTGATCGTCATTATGTGGTTCCCAGTGCCCCTGGGAAAAGAAATAAAGAAGATACAAAAGTAACAGACTTATTGATTCTAGCTTATTCACATCACAATAAAGATGATTTTGAAGAAATCTATGACAGAATCAAAGAACGTTACAATGAAATCATTACTGAATTAGGTCTTGATATTTCTTTAGAAGAAGACTTTAAAGAAATTAAAGAAGAAATCAAGAAACAGAATAGTTTTGATTATACAATTTCACGTGGTGAATATTTAAATGGTAAAGTATTAGCTAATTATTTAGGCTTTGACTTTATTGATGCTGCCGATGTAATCTATATTGATAAACATGGTAGATATGATGAAAAGAGAACAGATGCAGCTCTCACAAAAGCTTTATCTGAACATGATTATGCAGTTATTCCAGGTTTCTATGGACAGTTAAATGATGAATCAGGACGTATTAAAGCCTTCTCTAGAGGTGGTAGTGATGTCACTGGTAGTATCGTTGCGAAATGTGCCTGCGCAGATTTATATGAAAACTGGACTGATGTATCAGGTTTCTTAATTGCAGATCCTCGTATTGTAAAAGATCCTAAACCAATTGCGACAATCACTTATAAAGAACTAAGAGAATTATCTTATATGGGTGCGAGTGTTCTACATCAGAATTCCATCTTCCCAGTAAGAAACGAAGGTATTCCTATCTTAATCAAGAATACAAATAGTCCAGAAGATCCAGGTACTTTAATTGTAGAAAGTACTTGTCATAAACCAGATCATGTTATTACTGGTATTGCAGGGAAAACTGGTTTTGCGACTGTTATGATTGAAAAAGACATGATGAATAGTGAAATCGGCTTTGGTCGTAAAGTACTACAGGTATTTGAAGAACATGGCTTATCATTTGAACATATGCCTTCTGGTATTGATACAATGACTATCATTGTGAATAGTGATGACTTTATTGAAAAAGAACAGGCTATTCTTGCAGGATTACATCGTGCAGTACAGCCAGACTATATTGTCTTAGAATCTGATTTAGCCCTTATTGCAGTTGTAGGTCGTGGTATGAAGGACAGCCGTGGTACTTCAGCAAGAGTATTTAAAGCACTTGCGAAAGAAAATATCAACGTTAAGATGATTGACCAGGGTTCATCAGAATTAAATATCATCGTAGGGGTAAGAAACTGTTATTTCAAACCAGCTATCAAAGCTATTTATGATGAGTTTATCACAAGTGAAGACGACGAATAGAGAAGCAAATTGCTTCTCTTTTTTTTATAATATCGAGTGACATGTATATTATTTTATGCTGGTATACAGACAATTCATAAATAAGGGAGGAAATATTTACATGAAATACAAATTTATTGCATTATTAATTGAAATCATACAGCCGCTACTTACGGTATCCTATCCCTGTTTATGTCTTGTTAGATGAGATTTCATATCGTCCTAGCATTAAAGTCTTAAAGATGACTTCAAGGCATGATTGTCTTGAAGTTTTTTGTGAAAATAAAAGAGGAGATCAACTCCTTTATACCTTCACAGGTTTATTCTTTATACATATTATTAAACTGATAACAGTTAATAAGCAGGCAATTATATGAAATCTCATAAAACTAAATAAACATATAAGAACCATAAGACTACCACATATCATATAAAGAGTATTCACTCTTCTCAATAATGCACTCATACCAATAGAAAAACATCCAAGTACACCTGTCAATAGTACAAGATTTAATCCAAACATATAACAAATACTATTTACAGGCAACAAATACATGATTACATATGCTGTTAAAGTGATTCCTAGAAATAGTGTAGAAAGTGGTAAATTACTCATTAAAGGCTTTAATAAAGCATGATCAAATAGATGTATATGATTTCTTACATCCATCTCTACTAGAACACTAAGTATCGCATTAGACAATACAACTAGTATTGTAATAGTAGTAAGTGTTCCTAAAGAACCAACTAATTCTTTTTCTATTAAATGACGATCATGAATAAATAGTGTCATCACAATAGCTCCAAGTAACCCTTGTATTAAACTTAATATTCCCTGAAATATAGAAATAGAACTATGTGAATGAATACCACATATAGCCATCACAAAAGAACCAGCCATGCCAATAAGAAAACAGAAGGCACTCAATCCAAAAGGTACAATAACTGTATTATATTCAAACAAATGAAACAAATTATACAACATGCCTACTATCTCATCCCCAATAGAAGGTTGCAAATGAATCACACCATGACTATATATTAAATTCACAAATAAGAAGCTAATAGCCAATGCTTCATACTTCTTTTTCATAACACCACTCCCTTATGCACTATTATAGTTCTTTTATATCGTTATACAATTACATATTGAATGTAAGCGGTTCTTATTGTCAATACATTTTGTGTACATTTAGATTATTCCCTTTGTGCACAACATAAATCAATAGGTTATAATGTATAAAGGGGTGATGATATGAAGAAGGGTGTCATGATGCAGGGCTTTGAATGGTATCTTCCATCTAGTCCACATTTGTGGAAAATATTAAGAATCAATGCCTTTAAGCTTAAAAAAGCAGGTATTACAGCTATCTGGCTTCCTCCTGCTTATAAAGGTGCATATGGAATCAATGATACAGGATATGGTGTCTATGATCATTATGATTTAGGAGAATTTAAAAGCAAGAATACAATACGTACCAAATATGGCACAAAGAAGGAATATCTCTGGTGTATTAAGATGTTTCATCTATTTGGAATAGATGTCTATGCAGATATTGTATTGAATCATCTCATGGGTGCCGATGCCATGGAACAAGTCATTGCCTATAAGGTAGATGCTTATCATAGACATAAAGTATCTAAAAGAAAAAGAGCTATTCGTGCCTCTACATACTTCTCATTTCCATCTAGAGATAAATATTCTGACTTTATATATCATTCAAAACATTTCACGAGTGTAGATTATGATGCATCTAAACATCAACATGGTCTTTATCTTTTTAAGGGAAAACACTTCAGTGAGAATGTTGATGATGAATATGAAAACTATGATTATTTAATGGGTGCAGACCTAGACTACAATAATCCTGAAGTAGTTAAAGAAGCCATTCAATGGGGACTTTGGTATAAAGATATTACTCATCTAGATGGCTTTAGATGTGATGCCATTAAGCATATAGACTCATCTTTCTATGAACATTGGATCACTACAATGCGTAAACATTCTAAAAAAGAACTCTTTACTGTAGGAGAATACTGGGGTGATATTAACCATTTATGTCATTATCTAGAATCTACACACTTCTGTATGAGTCTATTTGATGTACCATTACACTATCATTTCTATGATGCCAGTCATTCTAATGGTTATTATGATATGCGAGAAATTTTCAATAATACGTTAGTACAAAGACATGACAAGTATGCTGTCACATTTGTGGATAACCATGATACACAACCAGGACAATCTTTAACTTCATTCATAGAAGATTGGTTTAAACCACAGGCTTATGCCTGCATCTTACTAAGAGAACAAGGTTATCCATGTATTTTCTATGGTGATTATTATGGGATCCCTCATGATCATATCAATCCCAAAAAAGACATATTAGATTATATGTTGAAGCTAAGAAAACAATATGTAGAAGGAATAAGACATGATTATATAGATGATCCAGATGTGATAGGATGGACTTATGAAACAGGACTTGCAGTCATACTCACTAATAGTAAAGGTGGCACAAAACGTATGTTTATAGGTAAGAAGTATAAACATATGACAGATGGGAATCATATTATTGATATTATAGATGGTTATGGAGAATTCATATGTGATGAAGCATCTCTTAATCTATATATTGCACAAAAATAGAAAATATTGAATATATTGGTTACTGTTGTATTTATTTGAGTGTACGATGAATTAATTAAAGGATGGATTATTGTGAGTTTTACTTATGTATAAGTGAAAACAGGAGATTCAACAAGTATAAGTAAATGGTTTAAATTGATAGTTATTACAGGTCTAAGTCTCATTGTATTAGTTAAACAATATAAGTATGAATAAGATAGATTGAAAGACACGCATAAGTGTCTGTTTTATAGTATATTACTTAACAATTATTGGTTTGTCTTAATCCTTAATCTCTATAGCAAAAATATAAATTTTATTTGATAAACACTAGTTAAACGTTATTATTTTACCGTTCATGAAAATACTGTCATATTAGATGATTCTAAATAAAATTAAGTATATAATAATACCATAGTGGGGTATTAAAGGAGGAGTGTACTTTGGCTTTTACATACGCGCAGATAAGCAGTTTAAATGAAACTGAAGCACATGTATATGATTATATAACGAAAAATAAAGATAGGGTATTAGAAGAGAGTATTCGTGAATTAGCTAATCATACAAATGTTTCTACTGCAACAGTGATTCGTTTTTGTAAGAAGGTAGGATGTTCAGGATTCACAGAATTAAAATATAAATTAAAAGAATCTTTTGAAATTGAAGCAAAAGATGAAAAATTAGATCAATCTTCTTTTGTGAATTTGATTGAACATGTTTATACTCATAATTATTCAGAAAGTATCCAAAAAACTGTTGATTTAATCAAAAATGCGGATTCTTTTTATATATTAGGTTTAGGTCCTTTTAGTGGATTTGCGAAAACCATGGCATACTTATTTTCTGAAATTGGTTATTATTGTTATGGGATTCAAGATAAGTATTACCTTATGCCTGAAGTAGAAGAAGGACATAATACAGTTGTATTAATTGGATATGCTTCTGCTATAAAAGATGCAGTCGTAGAAGAAATTGAAAAATATAAAAGCAGAAATTATAAGATTGTTATGATTACAAGTGAGCCTATAGGTGGATTAGAGTGTCTTTGTGATAATGTTATTTATGCATCAGAAGGATTAGTGAAGATGGGAAACATTGTCTCTGGTATACCTGTGTTATATACTTTTGAAAGAATTATGAAAGAACTCTTTGAGTAACTGTTGACTATCAAGAACAGTTACTTTCATTTTATCATTGATGAAATCAGTCATATTTAGGTATATACTGATAATGCATGAGGATATTAAAAGGGAGGGTGTTATAGGTGAGTTTTACATACGCTCAAGTCAGTAGTTTAAATGAGACAGAAGCGCAGGTATACAATTATGTCATGATGAATAGGGATAAAGTCATGGATGAAAGTATTCGTGAATTGGCACATGATACACATGTCTCTACAGCAACAGTCATACGATTTTGTAAGAAGATGGGATGTTCAGGGTTCTTAGAATTAAAATACAAATTAAAAGATCATATTCATACTCAATCGATTAAAGCAAAACAAGATAGTACTAATTTCATGAGTTTTGTAGCTTATACAAATACTAAACAATATCAAGATGGTATTCAGGAAGCTGCAGAAATTATTCAGAGTGCAGATAATTTTTTTGTATTAGGACTCAGACATTGCGCTGATTTTTCAAAATATATAGCGCGCACATTTTCGCATATTGGATATTACTGCTATGGGTTTGTGGATAATCTTTATCCCGCACAGGATGTTCCTGAAGGAGAAACTTCTGTCATTATGATTATCTATGATAAATCTCTAGAAGATCTGATTTTTGAAGAAATTAGAAAATACAAAAGTAAACATTATCAGGTTATCCTGCTTTCAAGTGAAAATGTTGGTGCTATGGAACATCTATGTGATGATGTGATTCACGTGGCAGATGGAAAAGTGAAGCATGGGTCGCTTACTTCTGGTGTTCCTATGTTATATGCAGTTGAGAGAATTGTTGGTATACTTACAAAAGATGAGATTGAAGAATAACTGTTTCACTAGATCAGTTATTCTTTTTTTTATTGGACCACCGACACATATAACAATTAGTGTTACATATATATGTAGCAAGTAACTATTTTAAAGTAAATAGTTACTTTTTTTCTTTTGATTTTTATTCATATAATAAATGAAATTGTTTTTTTTGCTATTGGTACGAAATATAGATGATTTTTATTATAAGCAAAACATTAAAAATAGATAAGCACAGCAAATGTTTCGAATGAGTGTTACCTGTTACATTATGTATCAAATTAATTGTTTTTAAATTATTTCTATGATATTTTTTTGCATGGTTTTTCTAAACATCAACAAAAACTTAAAAAAGGTGCTTATATGAAGAAGAAAATAACTTTTATTAGTTTAATTATCATTTGCGTCATAATGTTTCTGATTACTACTTTATGTCCATTTTATAAGGTAGAAGGAAAATCTATGAGCCCAACATTAAAGAATAATGATTATGTATGTATCAAAAAAACAAAATCTTTTAAACAGGGAGACTTAATCGCTTTTGAATACAATAATAAGCTTCTTGTAAGAAGAGTCATTGCATTAAGTAATGATGAAGTCAATATTGATACAAATGGCTATGTATTTGTGAATGATAAGAAACTAGAAGAAGACTATCTAACAAGTAGAAAAGACAATCCATTACGTGATGAAGTTTTTCCCTATACTGTGCATAATGGAAAAGTCTTTGTACTTGGAGACAATAGAACGCAATCTATAGATTCTAGAATGCGAGATTTAGGATGTATTGATCAAAAACAAATTATTGGAAAAGTTGTCATGAGGGTTTATCCAATTACACGCTTTTCTATTTATTAAATGAAAGGAGAGAATATGACAGATTATAATATTTTAAATAAGTCTGGCAGAAAGAAGTAGATGGTAAAAACTATAAGATTAACAATTTGACACCAGGTTATTATTTAGTAAAGGATAAAGATGGTTCAGTATCTGGACAGGATTTTGCAGACTATGATATTGGGGATGCAGTTCCATTCCAGTTAACTGGTACTGTAGCTCAGGACTACAATGATTACAAAGGTGCTTATCAGTTAGTATTCCATGATACTATATCAAATGGTTTAACATTTAATGCATCTTCTGTTAAAGTATATGTAAATGACAGCACGGATCCAGTTGACGCTGATAAGTATACAATTACAAATCCAACAGCTGATGGTCATTCTTTTGATGTGACTATTCATGACGTAAAATCTTTAGGGACTGATGTATCAAAAGTAAGAGTTGAATATACTGCAACATTAAATGAAAATGCAGTCATTGGTTCTTTAGGTAACCCCAATAAAATGTATATGGAATTCTCTAATAACCCTAACAATGAACAGGGTGGAGATAAAGGGCAGACACCAGAAGATAAAGTAATCGTATTTACATATAAAGTTGTTATCAACAAAATTGATTCTCGTAGAGGGTATAACACAATGGACCCAATCACATTTAATGTCATTGCATCTCATGATGTAGAAGCTGCTGATCCAAAACTAACTGATTTAAATGGTAATCTAGTTGATGGTCAAATTATATTTACTGCCGACAAAGATAAAGGTACATTAACTGCAGCTGTAGTTAACTACCAGGGTGATGAACTTCCAAGTACTGATGGGTACTACAATTCTATATGCTGCTGGTGTAATCTTAATTCTTGCAGCAGGTGCATTCTTAGTAATGCAGAAAAAAGCTGAAAATAAATAATTTAAAATAGAAAGGAGATATTCTATAATGAAAAAGAAGATAATTAATCTATTTATCGGAATACTTTTTATTGCAGGACTCTCCTTGCTTATTTATCCAAGCTTTAGTAATTATTGGAATCAAAGACATCAGACAAGAGCCATAGCTGGATATGAGGAAAAGGTCGAAGACCTGACTGAAAAACAGTATGAAAAGCTCTGGAATGATGCCATTTTATACAACCAAAATTTAAGACATACAATGTATGCCTTGAATGATGACGAAAAAAAAGTATACAATGAGACTTTAGATGTTACTGGGACTGGTATGATGGGTTATGTAGAAATCCCTAAGATCAATGTATCTTTACCTATTTATCATGGTACAGATGCTGAAATCTTACAGATTGCGATAGGACATATCCCAGGTACATCATTACCAGTAGGAGGAGAAAGTACTCATTGTGTTATATCTGGACATCGAGGATTACCAAGTGCCGAACTTTTCACTGATATAGATCAGTTAAAGATAGGTGATACATTCATGCTTCAGATATTGGATCAAACTCTATATTATGAGGTCGATCAAATTAAAACTGTTCTTCCTACAGAAAAAGATGATTTAAAGATTGTAGAAGGACAGGACTATTGTACACTTATGACTTGTACACCTTATGGTGTCAATACCCATAGACTACTTGTCAGAGGTCATCGTATTAATAAGACAAATCTAAGAATTAGAAGAGATCTAGTAAAAACAGATCCAGTTATTCTAGATATATTCTGGATACTATTTGCAATTATTATTGCATTTATCTGGTATCTCACATCAAAAAAACATAAAGAAAGGTGATGACAGCAATTATTATGGATAAAAGCTTAAAGAAAATTATATTATGTTTTACAGTTATATTATCAGTTGCTGTATTCAATTTATTCCAGGTAGCTGCTGTCGAAGTGAACAAGAATTGTTCACTTACACTTAATGAATGTTTATCAGGATTGAATGTTCATTTATATCGTGTTGCAAGTGTCTCTAAAGATGGCACTTATGAATATACAGATGAATTTAAAGATGCAGAAAATACTTCTATTGATTTAAATAAGCTAGAAACAAGTGAAGAATTAAAAAATGCAGCTATGACTTTAAAAGGATATTCTGCAAACAAAGAAGGTATGACTAAGGTAACAACTTCTTCTACTTTAACTTATTCAAACTTAACTACAGGTCTTTATTTGGTTGTGGCAGATAATTTAGTAATAGATGGTAAGACATATACTTATTTACCTTATCTTATTTCTTTGCCACAAAGTACTAAGTATGATGTATCTATTAATTTTGTGAAATATTCAGAAGTTTATTCTCATGAATATAAAATTATTAAACAGTGGAAAGACAATGGCTCAACTCATCCTAACTCAATAGAAGTAGAACTTTATGATGGAAATACGTTTCTTAAAACAATCACTTTAGATGCAGCTCATAACTATGCTTATTCATGGAAAACTGAACAAGTAATGAACTACAGTATTAAAGAAAAGAATGTAAAAGGGTATAAGGGTATTGTATCAGTAAGTAGTAATGATGCAAAAACAGAATATGTTATTACTAATACAAGTACATCTAGTACTGGTTCTCATGTAAAAACAGGGGATACTACAAGAATGAATCACTGGGTCACATTAATGGCTTTATCAGGATTATTTTTACTTATAGTAGGAACTCTATTTAGACATGAAAAAGATTAGTCAATTATTAATGACACTAGGATGTTTCTGCATCCTGGTGTCTTGTGCTTTATTTGGTTATTCATTCTATCGACAGAATAAAGAAATAAAGGATATACAAACACTATATACTCAAACAAAACAATTAATCCCCGATTCATATATTTCATCTGAGGATGCTTATTTAGATATAGATGGACATGATATATATGCGATACTTCAAGTCAATGATATCAAGTGGGTTATAGGTCATGAAGAAAGCCTTCCACATTATAAGAATAAGAATATAATCATTCCAGAATCATTATTGAAACAGATACAGTCATTAAAGAATAGGGATTTACTCACTATTCATGCTGTATCAGGTGAAACAATAAAATATCAATTAGAAGTCATTGGTAAAGTAGATCAACTTTCAAAAAGCATACCTGCCCTGTATTGTAAGAATGGTTCTAGTTACTATTGTATTAATCTAATTAAAGTGTAATATTTAGATAATACATAAATATTATGTGAATGTATAAGAAAAATAGAAAAAGCAGTTGACATGAGTGTGATTATTCAGTATGATGAGTTCACAAATTAAGAACTACTAAGTATAAATACAGTGAAAAGAAATAGTAGATATTTCAAAGAAGCATAGAGAATCCATGGCTGGTGTAAAAGGATGTTTGAGGGATATTGAATTCATCTTGGAGTAGAGCGTTGAATGAAGTAGGCGTTTCCGGTCACAACCGTTATATTGTCAGAGTATGATAGTACTCGTTGAGATATATCTAGTGATAGATATATAAAATAAGGTGGTAACACGAAGATACACTCTCGTCCTTATAGGATGAGAGTCTTTTATTTATACAGGTAGAAGATAAGAGGAGAAAAGATTATGATTATTGTATTCAAACCAAAAACAAGTGAAGAAGATGTAAAGAAAATCCAGGCTAAGGTAGAAGAAAAAGGATTAGAAACTCATTTAGTTGTAGGTCATGATGTGACTATCTGTGGTGTAATTGGTGATACTACTAAAGTAGATCCTAGAGATATTGAAGTTTCACCTTCTGTAGAAAAAGTAATGAGAGTTGAACAGCCTTATAAATTAGCTAACAGAGCATTCCATCCTGAAGATACTATTGTGGATGTAGATGGTGTTAAAGTAGGTGGAG
>ENA-OOWO01000471-OOWO01000471.1-human-gut-metagenome-genome-assembly--contig:-NODE-471-length-27237-cov-5.412332_pt1 | contig 27237 bp, 20 predicted proteins | sample MGYA00241579_ERZ501327 | MGnify/ENA primary metagenome ERZ501327 (study PRJEB25962, sample SAMEA2042836) | human gut metagenome | biome: human gut; feature: human-associated habitat; material: faeces...
CAGGATTTAATGTGTATAACTCTCAGAAGTCGGATGTGATGTCTGAGTTGGCTTTGGCTAATGTGGAAGCATTGGCTGATGATGGTGAGACACTTACTCCCACAGAATGTCCGGGTGGAAGACATCTTTGTCAATGGATAATATACCCAGGCGGTTCTGTTACCTACTATGACAGAAACGGAGAAGATACTATTTAGTTTGGAAAAAAACACTGGATTGGAACTGACTAAAATTAGTGAATGATTTGAACTCGTTTTTTATCTAATACCAAGAATTTATGAATATCAAAATTATATTATTAGGATTGTTTACTTTAAGTTTTGTTCAATGTACCACTCATACAACGGATACAACTATAGGATATAAGTTTTCCAATCAAGAGACGTTGGTATTTGAGGACATAGATTATCCTGAAATACTAGGTGATATCATGCAGATTATTAAAATAGATAGCCTTTTGCTGATAAATGATTATTATGGAGATTCTTTACTTACTGTGTTCAATCTTAATAGTAATAAAGTAGAAAGAAAATTATTGGGGCAGGGAGAGGGCCCCAATGAACTAATATCCCCATTAGAAGTTCTTTTGTCGAATAATAATTTATGGATTTTAAGTCGTCCTATTCATCAGTTAAATCATCTATCAACACAGTCTATTCATAAAACCCCAAAACTGGTAAGAGATCTGCAAGTTAAAACAGAGGCGGATTGTTTCGTTCCATTAACCGATACTCAATTTGTGTTGTCCGGTTTTTGGAAGAAACGATATGCGTGGATGAACTTACAAAAAAGTGATGAGTTAATAGAGTTTGGTGAATTCCCGGACTTCTGGGAGGCAGAAAAAGATATTCCACACTTATCTAAAGCTATGTTTCATCAATGCCATTTTGCAGTAAATCCTCAAAAACATTTATTTGCTTCATGCTCTTATTTTGTTTTGGAAATCTATGAATATGACCCGTCAGGTAAAAAATGTCCGACACTGAAATTTAAAAAGCAACTTGGAAAATATCAATATAAATTCAGTACTGACGAACATGTTGTCTTCGCAAAGATGAAAGAAGGATGCGACCCGGTCTCTGTCGACATAGTGGGCACGGAAAATCATATTTATCTCTTGACTCAAGACCCGGAACAGAGAAAGCAAAGGAATATTCTAGTCCTTGACTGGAAAGGAAATCCTGTGAAGTTACTGAAAACAGGGCAACGAGTAATGTGTTTTGCCGTTGATGAAGAGAACCAAATGGGATATGGAATTATTCAGGACCCGGAAGATAAGCTTGTATCATTTAAATACAATCTGTGAAAATTTACGCAATAGCTTAATTTAAAGAATAAAAAGAGATGAAAAAGAATATTTTGAAAGCAACACTGGTTGCTGCATTTGCTCTGATAGCAGGATTTAATGTGTATAACTCTCAGAAGTCGGATGCGATGTCTGAGTTGGCTTTGGCTAATGTGGAAGCATTGGCTAGTAATGGTGAAAGTGAAGGAATAAATTGGAGAGGATACTACTTAGACATCGATAATAGTTGCTGTAAAATAGGACGTTATTCTGATGAATGTTCTGGAAAATATACTACCTGTGGAGATTAATTAATATATAAAAGAATATGAAGAAATATAATTGGATTATATACTTTTTTATTTTATTGCCATCTTGTATTGGTATTAAAAATCAGAATAGTGTGGAAATAGATTTAAGTAAGACTGTTCCTTCCATTAAATATTCCACTTTTGTGAAAAATATAGAATATGTGGATTTGCATTTGAATGACAGTTTACCAATATATGGAGTTGAGAATCTTTATTTAGACGAAAACAAAATATTTATCAAAGACCGGAAATCGGAAGGTATTCTTATTTTTGATGCTATCACAGGTAAACTTTTAAAGCGGATAACCCAATATAAGGAAGGACCGGAAGAAATCAAGATAATTGGAGCTTTTTGTTTGGATACCTATAATAAACAGCTCTGTATTTTCGATAAAGGTGATATGAAAATAAAATTGTATGATTATTCAGGCGATTATATTTCTTCGTATGTTGTTTCAGACTTTTTTATAGATATGGCCAAATTGGATAAAAATAGTATGACTTATTTTTATCCAATTTATACTGATAATGAGCAAAAGGAAGGTATTTGGACTTTAAATTCTTTAGATAAGACAGTTATACATTTAGATTCTAGTATAACAGAAAATTGCCGACTACATTATTTCCCAATGTTATATAATAACAATGGTTCTATGGTTTATTATTATGATAGAAACCGGGATAAACTTTCATTAGTGACATTTGACAAAATGGAGAATATGTATAGTTTTGATATACGTCAAAGAATTCCAATTGAAAAGATGGGTTTAAAAGATATTACTCCCCAAATACTGGATGGTTATTCCATTCTACATAATTTTGCCTGTTCGGAAAATTATTTGTTACTTTCTTTTCAAACTTTTGATAAGCAGAATATAGCAAAGAAAAATATAAAATGGGTTCTATTGGATAGAAAAACTGAAGAAATAATTATTTCGGAACATTTAGACAACGATATGGCACAAGAGGTTATAGACAATCATCTTCTTTTTTATTTAGATGATCATACATGGATTAAAGTAGATGATATGACCAATGACTACTTAATAAGATTACAATTATTACATTTAAAATAATACCTTTGCAGTTCATGTTGTATTAGGTGGCATTAAGGAAGTAGGTGCTTATTGTGGCTATTTTATAGACACAAAAGGTAGCGGTATAAAAGTCTATTACAAATAGAGAAGAACGAGAAAGGGAAAAATAAACTTTTCCTCTGTTGTTTATATATTCTTCTAGGCAAGGTGATTTTTATGCGATATCGCAGTCTGAAGATTTAGACTATAACATTATAGTTCTTAATTTGGATTGATCAATGAAAGCAGACGATAAAGGAGAATTCTCTTCTGCAATTAGCAAATGGATTGTTTGTTTTTTTGCGGTGGAGTTCTTTCCGACAAAAGATGAAAACAAGATTAATGAATCATCGAAACATAGAAAAGAGATGAAAAAGAATATTTTAAAAGCAACACTGGTTGCTGCATTTGCTTTGATAGTAGGATTTAATGTGTATAACTCTCAGAAATCGGATGTGATGTCTGAGTTGGCTTTGGCTAATGTGGAAGCATTGGCTGAATCAGAATTAAGCCAAAAGTGTGGTGACTGCAGTACTGATAAACAGGTATATTGTTGTACTCTAGTTATAGAAGGATTAGGTACATTTACACTTAATAAAGATTAATCCCATTAAATAAAAGGAGAGATTTAAAAAAGTTAGGTCTCTCTTATAATAAAAGTACCATGAAACTCATATATAAACACATATTATTTTTGCTTTTATTGCTGTGTATTTCTTGTACAAGTGTATCAAACAATAAAATAATGTTTCCAACAAAAAACTTTAAGACAATAAAGGGAAAACAAATTTTATCAGATTTGTTTATTGGACGGCCTTTAAAAATGAATATTGTGGATAATAAGCTCTTAATGATAGATAAATATGAAGGTAAACAAATAACGATGATTGATTTGATAAATACCAATAAAATCGAACGTATTGCTAATATTGGAGAAGGGCCAAATGAATTTCTTAATTTAAGAGATATAACTTATAATTCAAAAAATAACTCATTGGCTTTTTTTGATGGAATGCTAAGACAAGTTTCTTTCTATAAAATTAATGAGCATAAGATTCAAATAAATAATAATACTTTTCATCGTAAAGTGCGATTTAATGCAGATTGTCCCTATGATATTGTTGCGTTTGGGGATTATTTTTTAGCAAATGGATGTTTTAATGCAAAACAATTTGCTTTATTGAATTCTAAAGCGGATATTATTGCGGAATTTGGTGTTTTTCCCGGAGATAATACCGGTGTGGAAGTTGAAAATAGTTTTTTTCTAAAAAACCAAACGACTCTCTGTACTAATTTAGATCAATCTCGATTTGTTGCTGCGGGATATTTCCATGACCAACTCGTCTTTTATCGATTTGAAAATAATAAAATTATAAAGGTGAGAGAGTATTTTAGCATGAATGCTAAAATGGTTTCAAGGCATACTAAAGATGGGAATCAAGATATCTATAGCTCATCAGAAAATGACGAAACAACACGAACTTACAGAATGCTATATTCAACAAAAGAGCATATTTATGCTTTATATTGGGGTATTGCCAATAAAGATTTTGGGAAAACAGGAAAGGTTTGTTACATCTTAAAGTTTGATTGGAATGGGAACTTAAAAGAAGGTTTCAAAGTTAATAATTTATTAAAAAATATTGCAATAGATGAAATCTCAAATTGCATATACGCTGTAACGTATCCAGAAGATGAGAGGGAATCCATTTTAATGAAGTATGAGATGTGATTGATAATATAAATTTAAGAATAAAATATTAGCTAAAATAGGTAATCGGGCCTTTTCTTTTATCTTTGTGTCTTGGTAATTTTATGGTTCTTCTTTCAGGTCACCACTTTCACCACCTTCCATATTCCTTCCGACTCCATGTATCCCGCTTTACAGGCAGGCAATAATGTGTTGGTGAACAAATGGATAATGGGAACCCGCATCTTCAATATCTGGGATGCATTGGAAGGCAAGGAGGTGAAGATTCACCGGTTGCCAGGAGATACGCTGGAAATAAGGAACGGATTCTATCGGATACGTGGGACAGAGGAAGAATTGGGAAATATAGCCGCCCAAAGACGCATCTCCGGCCTGACGGAAAACAATTTACGGGGAGTGGTCATGGAGAGTTTTCCGTGGAGCAAACGGTTGGGATGGACGATAAAGGAATTCGGTCCCCTGCCTGTCCCGGCAGAAGGGCAGGTGGTATCATTGGATAGCACCTCAATATTATTTTATCAACATATCATAAGGTACGAACAAAAAAAGGAACTTTCATTGAGGGATAAACTTGTTTACTTGGGCGACAGCCTGATAAGGGAATACCGGTTTAGGGAGAACTATTACTTCGTATCGGGCGACAACATGGAAAACTCCCGCGATTCGCGGTATTGGGGACTGCTGCCCGAAAGCTACATAGTGGGAAAGGCAACAAGAATATGGAAATCGGAAGATCCCGCCGACGGACATATCCGTTGGGACAGGGTGTGGAAAGGAATAAAATGAAACATATAAATAAAATAATGGCAAGTGGAATTTGTCTATTTATCACCCGGCTCTTCATCCTTGCCGGTGCGGTGGAAGCGGTATGGGGGCTTGCACAGGTATATGGCTTTACCGCCTCCAACCACTCGCTCTATGCCCTTACCGGCTCTTTCTACAATCCGGGGCCTTACTCCGGTTTCCTTGCCATGACGCTTCCGGTCTGTCTGTATGAATGGCTGAAGCGTAGGAAGGAAAAGAAAACGGCAATTTATTATATAGCCTTATCCGTGTTGGTACTCCTTATTTGTGTGTTGCCGGCCGGAATGAGCCGCTCGGCATGGATGGCCGGGGCGGTCTCGTCGGCATACATCGCATATATGCATTACCGGAAGGGGATTCACGCCTACATCCGTTGTCACCCGAGACGGACGAAAGCGGGAACAATTCTGCTGATATTGCTCGCAGGAGGGATACTTGCCGGTGTTTACCTGATGAAGAAGGACTCGGCAGACGGAAGGCTGCTGATGTGGAAGGTGTCCGTGCACGCCATAGCCGGACAACCGTGGCGCGGATACGGATGGGACGGCGTCCCCGGTGCCTATGGGCAGGCGCAGGAAGATTATTTCTCGGCGGGCAACTACACGGAAACCGAGGAACGGGTGGCGGGGTCACCCGAATATGTGTTCAATGAATATCTTCAGGTGGCGATGGCATGGGGAGTTCCCGTGCTCCTGATGGCGTTGCTGGTGGTGGGCGGAAGCGGTTATGCCGGGCACAGGCAGAAGGAGTACGGGCTGTGCGGTGCACTGCTGTCTTTGGCCGTGTTCTCCTTTTCTTCCTATCCGTTCCAGTTCCTTCTGTTTGTCGTTGCCCTGGCATTGCTGGTAACAGGGTGCGCAATAAAGACCCTTTCCTCCCGACGCCCATTGGTTTGCATGGCGGGAACCGTGTTCTTATTGTTGTCGGCGGGCTATGGGTGTTACCGGGTGTATCGGTGGAAGGAGGTGCGTGAGACGGCTTCGTCGGCATGGCACCGGAAACAGATGTTTTACCGTTCGGGGGCTTATGAACAGGCGGCGGAAGTCTATGCGGAGATATACGAAGACATGAAATGGAATGCCCGCTATCTGTTTGAATACGGTCATGCCCTGCACAAACTGCACAGAAATGAGGAATCGAATGTGGTTATGAAGGAGGCGTTGAAGGTGAGCGGCGACCCGATGATACTGAACATAATAGGCAAGAACGAGCAGGAGGCGGGTAATTATGCAGAGGCGGAATATTGGCTGATTCGTTCCACCCATCGGCTGCCGGGCAGAATCTATCCTTATTTCCTGTTGGCAAAGCTATATGCGGAACCGGGGTTTTATCAACGGCAAAAACTGGAACAGGCCGCAAGGATGGTAATGGAGAAAGAGCCGAAGGTGCAATCCACGGCCATCAGGCAAATGAGGGAGGAAATAAAGAAATTACTTTGATATTCCTATTTGTACTGAATTGTATAAATGCCTAAAAAAGAAAATTTAACAAAAAAAGAAGAGGGAAAATAAGTTTTATTCAAATATAATATTTTTATTTGTCTTTTAAACAAGAATAACATGACTATGAAATTACACATATTGGCTTATGGGCTGGTGCTGGCCACTACAGTGGCAGCTTGTTCTGATGAAAAAAAAGATTCTAAGGAAAAAGAAGGTGTGGAAACTGTATTGCCCTCATTGCCCAATGAGGTGACGGTGATGCCGCTGGAAAAACGAGTATTCAATCATGAACTGATCAGTAATGGGAAGGTTACGGCAAAGGATTATGCCGACTTGTATTTTCGCACTGCAGAAGTAGTGGCCCATGTTTGGGTGAAAAATGGAGATGTGGTGCGTAAAGGGCAGAAAATAGCAGAACTTGATTTGTTTAAGTTGAATAATACGTTGGCACAGCAGAAAAATGGATTGGCCCAGTCCACACTGGAGATGCAGGATGTATTGATAGGACAGGGGTATGCACCCGATAATTTGAAAGCTGTGCCGGCCGATGTATTGGAATTGGCAAAAGTAAAAAGTGGTTATGAGCAAAGTAAAGCCCAATATGAGTCTGCCAAATATGATGTGGAACAAGCTACACTGGTGGCACCTTTCGATGGTGTTGTTGCCAATCTCTTCGAAAAAGAACATAACATTCCAAAAACGTCAGAAGCTTTTTGCCGGGTAATTAACGCCGGTACGATGGAAGTTGATTTCACTGTGCTTGAAAGTGAGTTGCCTCTGATTAAGGTAGGGGATAAAGTGGAAGTGACTCCTTATGCTTCCGCTGCCGGTGTACGTCAGGGAAGTATCAGTGAAATCAATCCGCTGGTGGATGAAAATGGTATGGTGCGTGTAAAGGCGCGGGTGAATGGAGGCAATAAACTCTTTGACGGGATGAATGTCAGAGTCAGTGTGAAGCGTTCGGTAGGAGAGCAGTTGGTGATTCCTAAAACGGCTGTTGTTCTGCGTTCGGGCAAGCAGGTGGTATTTACGCTGAAAGACGGTAAGGCTATGTGGAATTATGTGCATACAGGGCTGGAAAATATGGAAGAGTATACCATCACAGACGGTCTGGAGGAAGGAATGGAAGTGATAGTCACCGGTAATGTAAATTTGGCTCATGAAGCTCCTGTCAAGGTAATTAAGAATTGAGAATTGTCATTCTGAATGAATTGAAGAATCTGAAAAGAATTAGCAAATGGTAAAGTTCTTATTACAACGCCCTATAGCCGTGCTGATGGCGTTCACTGCCTGTTTTATTATCGGGCTGGTGACGTATTTCTCATTGCCGGTGTCTTTGTTGCCTGACATCGCTATTCCCCAAATTACCATTCAGGTGTCGGGAGAAAACTCTTCGGCGCGTGAGTTGGAGAATACAGTCGTTACACCGGTGCGCAGACAATTATTGCAGGTAGCGGGATTGAGAGAAATAAAAAGTGAGACTCGTGACGGTGCAGGTGTTATCCGCATGGAGTTCGAGTTTGGTGTCAATACGGATTTGGCGTTTATAGAGGTCAATGAAAAGATTGATGCTGCCATGAACAGCCTGCCCAAAGAGGTGGCGCGTCCTAAAGCAATAAAGGCAAGTGCAACGGATATTCCGGTTTTCTATCTGAACATGACACTGAAGAATGACCGGCCTTATGAGGGCACGAATGAGCAACAGTTTCTGGATATGTGCGAACTGGCGGAAAATGTGGTCAAACGCCGCATCGAACAGTTGCCTGAGGTAGCGATGGCTGATATTACAGGTGTCCCCGGAAAATTACTTCAGATAGTTCCCGATAAAGATAAACTGGCCATGACGGGCATCACGGTGGAGGATATCGAGAATGCATTGGCTTCCAATAATGTGGAGCCGGGAAGTATGTTGGTAAGGGATGGGTATTATGAATATAATATCCGTATTGCTACGTTGCTCCGTACCACCGAAGATGTGAAGAATATATATATCCGTAAGGGAGACCGTATTTTGCAATTGAAGGAACTTTGCAAAGTGGATGTCGTATCACAAAAAGAAAGCGGGCTATCCGTTGCCGGAGGTAAAAAAGCGGTTACTCTGGCTATCATAAAGCAGAGTGACGAGAATATGGATGAAATGAAGGAGAAGTTGAAAGAAACGACTGATTATTTTGCTTCTCTTTATCCTGATATTGAGTTCAGTATAAGCCGTAACCAGACGGAATTGTTGGATTATACCATTTCCAATTTGCAACAGAATTTGTCTTTAGGATTCTTGTTTATTTTCATTGTTGCCATATTGTTCTTGGGAGATATCCGCTCGCCGTTGGTTATCGGTATCAGTATGGTGACCTCTATTGTCATTACTTTTTTCTTTTTCTATTTCTGCCATGTTTCATTGAATGTTATCTCATTGTCGGGCTTGATTTTGGCTGTGGGTATGATGATTGACAGCTCTATCATTGTGACGGAGAATATTTCTCAATATCGGGAGCGGGGATATTCATTGAAGCGGTCATGTGCTGTGGGAACTACGGAAATGATTACTCCGATGTTGAGTTCGTCACTGACTACCATTGCTGTCTTCCTGCCGTTGATATTTATGAGCGGGATTGCAGGTGCTATCTTTATGGACCAGGCTTTCTCCATCACAGTGGGATTGATGATTTCGTATGTCACCGGTATTATGCTTTTACCTGTGCTTTATCTGTTATTCTATAGATTAGGCATACGGAGCAAAAGCTTCTTGTCCAAGAGATTTGATAATCTGTTGAAAAACGAATGGCTGGAGGGTTTTTATGATAAAGGTATCGATTGGGTGTTTTCTCATAAGAAAATTAGTCTGTTGGGCACTTTGGCCACTTTGCCTGTTTGTGTGTTCTTCTTTTATTTTATGGAAAAGGAAAGGATGCCGGAGATAGACCAGAACGAACTGATAATGCGTATCGAATGGAATGAAAATATTCACGTGGACGAGAATAATCGGCGGGTGGATGAGCTGATGAAACTGACAGATGATAAGGTGACTGAACATACGGCTTATGTGGGTATGCAGGATTACATATTGAATGGAGGAAGTGAGTTGTCTTCAACCGAAGCGGAACTTTATTTTAAGACCGGGACACCCACAGAGATACTTCCATTGCAGGATTTGTTGACGAAGGAAGTGGAAGAGAAATATCCTTTGGCTGTGATATCTTTTTCTCCTCCCGAAACTATTTTTGAGAAGTTGTTTGTGACAGGGGAGGCAGATATCGTGGCAGAGCTTCATGCTGCCAATAAATCAAAAGCTCCCGAAGCCGAGCAATTACAGCAGTTGGAAAAGAACGTTATTCAGGCAACGGGAATGACTCCGACGGGTATTGCTTTCCGTAATCAGTTGAATTTGGTGGTGAACCGGGAAAAGTTGCTGTTGTATAACATTGCTTACGAGGAACTGACCAGGGTGTTGCGCACTGCTTTTAAAGAAAACAAAGTGTCTACCTTGCGTTCTTACCAGCAATATTTGCCTATCGGCATTGCCGGAGAAGAAAAAAGCGTGAACCGTATTCTGAATGAAACTTTGGTTCAAACTCAGCCTGATAAGAACAGACAGGTGAATTATATTCCGCTGAGTGAGCTGGTATCGATTGTTCCGGCTGAGGATTTGAAGAGTATTACGGCCGGTAAGAACGGAGAGTATATTCCGTTGAGTTTTTATGATGTTGAAAACCCTACACGACTTATGAAGGAAGTGAAGGAGACGGTTAAAGAAAAGAATGAGTGGGAAGTGGATTTCTCAGGCAGTTTCTTTTCGAATGAAAAGATGATGGGAGAACTGACTGTTATTCTGTTTGTGTCGCTTTTGTTGATGTACTTTATCTTGTGTGCACAGTTCGAGAGTTTCTTGCAGCCGTTCATCGTGCTGTTGGAGATACCGGTAGATACAGCTTTTGCATTGATTACCTTATGGGTGTTTGGACATACGCTGAATTTGATGTCGGCTATCGGTATTATTGTAACTTGCGGTATTGTGGTGAATGACTCTATTCTGAAACTGGATACTATTAACGAGTTGCGTAAAACCGGAATACCTTTGGTTGAGGCTATCCATATTGCCGGTAAGAGACGTTTGAGAGCTATTATCATGACGTCGTTGACTACTATTTTTGCAATGGTGCCATTGTTGTTTACTTCGGATATGGGATCGGAATTGCAAAAGCCATTGTCTATTGCCATGATTGGCTCGATGGTAGTGGGAACATTGGTCAGTTTGTTCATTATTCCTTTGATATATTGGTTTATTTATAGAAAACATGATAAAAATGAAGTACGTTAGTATATGGATCATAGGCTGTCTTTTATCGGTTGGCGTAAAGGCACAGCAGACGGTGAAATTGGATTTGCAGCATACGATAGAGATTGCGAATGACAGTTCGTTGTCGGCATTCAGATATCAAAATATGTATTTATCGGGTTATTGGGAATTCAGAACCTATAAAGCGAATCGCCTTCCCAGTTTGACACTCGACCTGACTCCGGCAAAGTATTACCGGTATATCACTCAGCGTTATGACTCTAATGAGGATATGGACGTATATCGTGAACAGCAGATGTTCAGTGCCGGTGGCGGACTGAGCATCAGGCAGAATCTGGATTGGACAGGCGGTACTTTCTATATAGATTCGCAACTTGACTTTATGCGCAACTTCGGTGATACGAAATCTACCCAATATTCCAGTGTGCCTATCCGGGTGGGCTATCAGCAGAGCTTGTTGGGGTATAATGCATTTCGTTGGGACCGTAAGATTGAACCGCTGAAATATGAAAAGGTAAAGAAACAATTCATTTATAATACGGAGACCGTGTCAGAGGAGGCTGTCACTTACTTCTTTGCATTGGCAATGGCTCAAGCCGACTATCAATTGGCTAAAGAGAATGTGTCCTCCAGTGATACCTTGTATAGTATCGGACTGCAACGCCATAAAATAGCAGCCATTTCACGTGCGGATTTATTGACCCTTGAATTGGATAAAGTGAATGCGCATAACACTTTGGAAAATGCACAGATAGCGCTGAAACGTGCTATGTTCTCATTGGCTTCTTTTCTGAATCTGGATAAGAATACGACTATCGAATTGTCTTTACCCGGTCGCCCCGCTGCCATGGAGATTCCGGTAGATGTGGCTCTGGCTAAAGCAAAAGAGAACAATCCGTCTTTCTTGGAGCAACGCCAGAATATTTTGGAAGCAGAACAGAATGTGAATAAGACCAAGGTGGAATCTCGTTTTAATGCCAGCCTGAATGCCAGTGTCGGATTCAATCAGGTAGCAGATAAGTTCGGAGATGCCTACCGCCACCCTTTGCAACAGGATTTGGTGTCGGTGAGTGTTTCTATTCCATTGGTGGACTGGGGAGTAAGAAAAGGAAAATACAATATGGCAAAGAATAACCTGAATGTGGTAAAGATTGCCGCACGTCAGGAAGAGCTTAGTGTGGAAGAAGAGGTGATAATGACCGTAAGTGATTTCAATATCCAGCAGCGCCTGATTGCCAGTGCCGAAGAAGCATTGGACTTGGCGGTTATGGCGTATGAGCAGACACGCCAACGCTTCATTATCGGCAAAGCGGATGTAAACAGTCTGACTCTTTCATTAAATCGCCAACAAGAAGCACAGAAGAATTATATTTCGGCTTTACAGAATTATTGGTTGAATTATTATAAGATACGGAAACTGACATTGCACGACTTTGCTTCGGGATTTTCATTATCTGATAAGTTTGATTTTAATGTAGGTATGTATCGATGAGCAACTCTCGTACTTTATCTTCGTTTACGCTGATAGTCACTTTTGTCTGTTTGGCGTTGATAGGTTTGGCTTTGGTTCCGTTATTGCCGGTCAAACTGGCACCGTCGCGTGTTTTGCCGGGGCTCACTATTTCATTTAGAATGCCGGGTAATTCATCGCGGGTGATAGAGGCTGAGGTGACCAGCAAACTGGAATCGATGCTGGCAAGGGTAAACGGAATAAAAAATGTAATATCTACTTCTGATAATGGAGGAGGAAGTATAACGCTGGAACTGGATAAGCATGCGGATATTGATGCTGCCCGTTTTGAAGTGTCAACCATTATCCGCCAAACGTGGGCGCAGTTGCCTGACGGAGTCAGCTATCCTCAGATTAGTACCCGCCGTTCGGATGATAAAGCATCGAGGCCATTTATGACATATACTCTCAATGCGCCCTCTAATCCTATCTTGATTCAAAACTATGCCGAAGAGAACATAAAACCGGTGCTGGGACAATTGGCGGGTGTATATAAAGTAGAATTGAATGGGGCTACTCCGATGGAGTGGCAATTGGAATATGACAGTGAACAGTTGTCTCGCTTGGGAATAACACTGGGAGACGTGCAGGTTGCCATCAACCGCCATTACGAGAAAGAATTTCTGGGTATTTGTTCTATAGAGAAGGGGCCGGATGATAAGGACTGGATTCGGGTGGTGCGCACTGCTACAGGCAAGGAAACGGAGTTTGAGCCCGATGCCATCAAACTGGAGACAGGAGATGGAACGGTGGTCACATTGGATAAGTTGATAAAAGTAAAGCATGTGGAAGAACAGCCACAGAGCTATTACCGCATCAACGGACTGAATTCCATCTATCTTTATATTACGGCTGAGGAAACGGCAAATCAGCTGGAACTGAGCCGTCAGGTAAAAGACCGTATGGCGGAATTGCAGGCAAAGATGCCGGCCGGATATGAGGTACATATCGGTTATGATGCTACGGAGTATATTCAAAAGGAATTGGATAAAATTTATTTCCGTACCGGACTGACTGTGCTGATTTTATTGCTGTTTGTTGCATTGATTACCCGCAATTTGCGTTATCTGTTTCTGATAGTAACCAGCTTGACTATCAACATAGCCGTAGCTGCTATTTTCTATTATATCTTCGGACTGGAAATGCAGCTTTATTCTTTGGCCGGTATTACCATTTCTCTCAACTTGGTGATAGACAATACTATTGTCATGACCGATCATATTTTGCATCGTAGGAATCTGAAAGCATTTGTCTCTGTGCTGGCTGCTACTTTAACTACCATCGGAGCATTGGTTATTATTTTCTTCCTTGATGAAAAGATTCGGTTGAACTTGCAGGATTTTGCGGCTGTGGTAATTATAAATCTGGCTGTTTCATTGTTTGTAGCCTTGTTCTTTGTTCCTTCCATGATTGACAAGATTAAGTTGGAGAAGAAAAAGACGAAGAAGCACAGACGCACTTGGATGAAGCGTTTTGCGGTTTATTTTACTCGCTTCTATCAGGGATTTATTTATTACTTGTGCCGCTTTAGGGTGCCGGCCTGTATTTTATTGGTATTGGGCTTTGGCCTGCCTGTCTTTATGTTGCCCGATAAGATGGAAGGGGAGGGGACATTTGCGGAATATTATAATAAGGTATTCGGCAACTCCACTTATAAAGAGAAAGTAAAACCGATAGTCGACAAGGCATTGGGAGGCAGTTTGCGTCTGTTTGTTGAGAAAGTATACGAAGGCAGTTACTTTAATCGTGACGAGGGAGAAGTGGTATTGTATGTAAATGCCAATCTGCCTAACGGAAGTACATTGGAGCAAATGAATGCATTGGTCAAGAAGATGGAAACTTACTTGAGCGATTTTAAGGAAATCAGGCAGTTCCAGACAGCTATATATAGCGCACGGCAGGCAAACTTACAGATTTACTTTACGAAAGAAGTGGAACACAGTGGCTTCCCTTATACATTGAAGTCTAATATTATCAGTAAAGCTTTGACGCTGGGAGGAGGAAGCTGGGGAGTATATGGTTTGCAAGACCAGGGCTTCAACAATGATGTGCGCGAGAGTACCGGAAGTTTCCGGGTGAAGATGTATGGTTATAATTATGATGAGTTGGCTTATTGGGGAGACCGTTTGAAAGAGAAACTTTTGGAGCATCGTCGAATAAAAGAGGTGATTATCAATTCTGAATTCTCATGGTGGAAGGATGATTACAGCGAATTCTACCTTGACTTGAACAGGGAAAGGATGGCCAAGGAGAATATTACGGCTACACAGTTATTCAATGCTTTGGGACCTGTGTTCGGGCGTGATATTTATTGCGGAAGTGTTTTGTTTGAAAATCAGGCTGAATGGTTGAAGCTGTCTTCCATGCAAGGGCAGCAATATGATGTGTGGGGGCTGGTAAATGTTCCTTTGATGATAAACGGACACTCTTATAAATTAGCTGATTTTGCAACGGTAGAGAAAGGACAGTCTCCGCAGAAGGTGGCAAAAGAAAATCAGCAGTATCGTTTGTGTCTGCAATATGAGTATATAGGTTCTTCCGAGCAGGGAAGAAAGTTGTTGAAGAAGGATTTGGAAGCCTTTAATAAGATATTGCCGATGGGGTATACGGCAGAGGATGAGCAGGAACGGTGGTCATGGGGGAAGAAGGACAATGCACAATATGCATTGCTCTTGATTGTGATTGCAATCATTTTCTTTACCACCGGCATTTTGTTTAATTCGCTCAAACAACCGTTGGCTATTATTTTTGTGATTCCTATTTCGTATATTGGTGTGTTCTTGACTTTCTATCTTTTTGGCTTAAACTTCGACCAGGGTGGTTTTGCATCTTTCGTATTGTTATGCGGTATAACGGTGAATGCAAGTATTTATATATTGAATGAGTATAACTCCATCCGCAAACGTTATCCGCTGCTTTCGGATGTGCAAGCGTATACTAAAGCATGGAATTCAAAGATTATTCCTATTTTCCTGACTGTTGTGTCTACTATTTTGGGATTTATTCCTTTCATGATAGGTCAGGGAAAAGAGGCCTTTTGGTTTCCGTTAGCAGCCGGAACGATTGGAGGATTGATTGCTTCTATATTGGGCATTTTCATGTTTTTGCCTATATTCTCTTTGAAGAAACAGAAAAAAAGAATGAAGTCTGAATAAAATGAAGAAATAAAAATAATATTGTATGGTTGTTGCAATTCATTACTTATTGTAGAATAAGAGACGTAATGCCTTCTTCTTATATTTAGTGTTAATAAATTTTACCCATTTCAAACACATACGTCTGCACGGAACTATACATACGTTCGCATGGGGCTACACATACGTATGTGTAGGGCTATACATACGTATGCATGGAGTTATGCATACGTCCGTGTGGCACAACGAATCGGAAAGAAGATTAGTATGAAATTATTTGGTGGTATTATCGGGTAGTTGTAATATTGTATGCGTTTAAGCTTATTATAAAAAAACAAAAGTTATGTATATGGTAGAGAAGAGCGGCAAGTTGTTATGTCGTATAGTTCTTATTATGTTGTTGTTCGTCCTGTGTTTTTGTGCATCTTGTGGTCATAAAGAGGCAAGATATGCATTGGATATGGCAGAAAAACGAATGTGGGATGAACCGGATTCTGCTTTAAAAGTATTGGAGTCTATCGTTATGCCGGAAGATTTGGAGGGAAAAGAGCTGGCAGATTATGCATTGTTGTTGACACAAGCGCAATATCGTTCCAATATTGTCGCTACTTCGGATTCATTGATTAATATCGCTGTCGGGTATTATCAGGATAAAGATGTGGAAAAAAGAACGGCCTCATTATTATATAAAGGAGGAGTATTAAAAGATATGGGTAAAGATGAAGAGGCTATGTTGGTCTATAAAGAAGCGGAAAGTTATATTCCAAGAATAAAAGATAATAGGATTGTGACATTAATTTACATGGGATTGGGGTATTTGAATCAAAAGAATAGAAACTATGCTTTATCAATCGATTATTTTAAGAAGTCTGTAGCGGTTAACATTGTTCCAAAGCAGGTATTGTCATGGAAAGTAAGCAGTATAATGAATCTTGCTAATATATCATATTATTGGGGAAATAGAGATGATGCTGATTTGTATTATTCTCAATTATTGGATATGGTACCTTTGGTCGATTCTATGCTTCAGACAAAAATATATTATAATTATGGAATCTATAAAAGTAAGGAAAAAGAATGGGCGGAAGCTGAGAAGTATGTGCGTAAGGCGTTAGATAATGCGTCGGGAGACGTATCATATAGAGCTATGCTTTTATTAGCCAATTTATATAGCCGGACAGGACGTGACGGGGAAGTTGATAGCTTGTGTCAGTATGCGTTAAAAACATCGGAGCCGGCAGTAAAGGCTCGCATTTATTATTTCTTGTATGAGGAAAATGTGGCAAGAAAGGAATACGAAGATGCTGTTACCTATTTATCGCATTATGTATTATTGTCGGATACTTTGCGTTCTCAAATAAATCGGTCTGAATATTTGGAAATACAAAAGAAATATGATCAAGTAGTATTATTGAATAAGAATGTAGAGATACATAATCATTGGTATCTTACTATTATAATATCGACCGTTATAATTGTTGCGCTGATTGGAATACATTATTTGGTGTTGTCTATAAATAGAAAGAAAAAAGAAAAGTTATTATTGAAAAGCAAACAGGAAAAAGTGGAGCTGCAAGAAAAGATTGATGCCTGTCAAACTAAGATAGCGGAGGATGAAACGATGCACAATGAGGAAAAAGAAAAATTGCAGATGCAGATCACTCAATTGGAAGCGGAAAAAGAGCAAAAAGATATTAGTATTCGTCGGTTGGAAATCATTTGCAAATCGAAAGATAAGGATATTCCGTTGGAGTATATTGAAGCTTTGGAAATGATAATGAAACTGAAGTCTAAAGAACAGGCTTCCTATAATCCGGCAGTGGATAGGGAGAAATTGCATATTTGGTTGGATTTGGTTTATGATGATTTTGCCGGCCGTTTGCTGGAAAAGTATCAGTTGACCGGGCGGGAAAGGGATGTGTGTTATTTGAAAGCTTTGGATTTTTCCGATGATGAAATCTCTGAATTATTAAAGATACAATTGCGTTCGGAAGAACGATGGATTTATCGTATATGTGAGAAATTCGGGTTTCCCAAAGGTAGTAAAGATGATTTCGCTGCTTATATTGCAGATTTTAAGAAAAGAAGATAGGTGTTTTATTCAGGTTTTGTCGCAAAAAAGAGTGCTGCATTGAAATATAATGCTGATAATCAGTGAAAGTAAATGTCGCAAATCAGTTGGACGATTGTTTGGATTATTGTGGGGCTCTTTCTAAATTCGCAATGTAATAAAAACATTTGTTATGAAAAACGTATTGATAACTATCTTTTTTATCTTGTCTTTTGCACCTATGTTTGCGCAAACAGTTCCTGAAAAGGAAATTGATTTTGAGGGAAGTTTTATTATGGACGATGCCAGATCTGCTTCTCTGCCGATAGAGGCTTATCTTCAAGATACACAAGTTGTCATTACTTTTTATGTGGACCTTTCCGATGCCACGGTGACGATTGCATCGGAAGAAAATAATCAGGAAATGGAAGAACGTACTATTTCATTTATTGATTCCGCTCCGGAGGTTTTTAATATAAGTGGTTACTCAAAAGGTACTTATATTATAACTATAACGACACCGCGAGGTACGTATTTAAGTGGCTTATTCAGAATTGAATAACCACAAAGTGAAGCATGTAAGCTCATCATTACTTCTCTTCATGTTTTTCTGTCTTCTTTTTACTTGTAAAGAGGCTGAAAAGGGGAAGAATACACGTTTGGTTAAAGTGTGGGAAGGGAAAGCATCGGCTTTCCCTTCCTGTTTTATTTGTACTATTCAGGAGATTGATGCCATACATTTATGGAAAAAGTAGAAAGAAATCTCAATTTTATAAAGAGGAATAAAATAAAATGTTTTATTTTGCAGGTCAATAAACATTCTAATACTTACATATCATGTTAACTCAAATTATCAATGGTAAGATATTTACCCCGCAGGGTTGGCTGGACGAAGGTTCGGTGTTGATGCGGGATGATAAAATACTGGAAGTTACCAACTGTGATTTAGCGCTGATTGGCGCCAATCTGATTGATGCCAAAGGCATGTATATTGTCCCCGGATTTGTATGTATGCACGCTCATGGGGGCGGTGGTCATGATTTTACAGAGTGTACGGAAGAGGCATTCCGCACAGCTGTCAAAGCACATCAGAGACACGGTGCCACCAGTATTTTCCCGACATTGTCATCTTCTCCTTTTTCAGAGATTCGTAAAGCTGTAAGTATATGCGAAAAGCTGATGAAAGAAAAAGACAGTCCGGTATTGGGACTTCATGTGGAAGGGCCTTACCTGAATCCTAAGATGGCAGGTGGGCAGTTTTCCGGTAAGGTGAAAAATCCGGATAAAGAAGAATATACTTCATTGTTGGATGAAACAAATTGTATCAAGCGCTGGGATTCATCTCCTGAGTTGCCGGGTGCTTTGGAATTTGCCGGCTACCTGAGATCCAAAGGGATAGTGGCTGCCATTTCTCATACCGAAGCCGAATATGACGGTATCAAAGCTGCTTATGAAGCCGGATATACTCATGCGGCTCATTTTTACAATGCAATGCCGGGATTTCATAAACGCCGTGAATATAAGTATGAAGGAACGGTGGAAAGTGTCTATCTGACAGATGGAATGACTATCGAACTTATTGCTGACGGAATTCATTTACCATCTACTATCTTGCGGTTGGCTTATAAGCTGAAAGGAGTGAGCCATACCTGCCTGGTAACCGATGCGCTGGCTTATGCTGCTGCCGAAGGAGTTGAAATAACTGACCCGAATGTGATTATTGAGGATGGTGTATGCAAGATGGCAGACCGTTCTTCGCTTGCCGGAAGTATTGCTACAATGGATGTATTGGTACGTACGATGGTCAAAGCAGGCATTCCTTTGGGTGATGCCATCAATATGGTTTCGGAAACACCGGCACGCATCATGGGAGTAGATGATAGAAAGGGAACATTGCAAAAAGACAAAGATGCCGATTTGTTGGTTTTAGACCGTGATTTGAATATCCGTGCTGCATGGGCAATGGGCAATTTGATAGAAGGAACGAATACATTGTTCTGAATATACTTTTTAAATACTTTAGGGAAGATGTCTAAACAGTTCGAAGTAATTGTTTAGGCATCTTTTTTAGTTTTAGTAGTCATAATCAATGGGAAAATTACTACATTTGCAATTTGTAGAATTGAAAACTCAAACAATAAAATCGATATGAACGAAGCGATTAGACAAGACGTGAAGAAAGCCTGTGAGGTAATGCAGAAAGGCGGGATAATTCTTTATCCTACGGATACCATCTGGGGAATAGGTTGCGATGCAACCAATGCAGAAGCTGTGAAGCGTGTGTATGATATCAAGAAACGAGCAGACAGCAAGGCAATGCTGGTATTGGTAGACAGTTCGGTGAAAGTCGATTTTTATGTACGGGATGTACCGGCAGTTGCGTGGGATTTGATAGATTATGCTACCAAACCGCTGACTATTATCTATGACGGTGCTCGTAATTTGGCCGAAAATCTGCTGGCGGAAGATGGCAGCGTTGGCATTCGTGTAACAGGTGAGGCGTTCTCAAAAGAGCTTTGTTTCCGTTTTCGCAAAGCAATCGTATCTACTTCCGCAAACATCAGCGGTCAGCCTTCACCTGCTAATTTCAGTGAAATAAGCGAGGAAATAAAACAAGCGGTAGACTATATTGTCGGTTATAGGCAAGATGAAGTCGGACATCCGAAACCTTCCGGTATTATTAAGTTGGGTAAAGGAGGAGAAGTGAAGATTATAAGAGAATAAGAAAGAGAGAATGGATGCTTTAATAGAAGATAAGAAGAGCTTATTGCAGCGCTTTATTCTGTGGCGCGAAAAAAGGATAAAGGAAAAACATTTCATTCTGATACTGAGCTTTCTGGTAGGTATTTTTACTGCATTGGCAGCATGGTTCCTGAAGTTTTTGGTAGAATGGATTAAGGAATTCCTGACAGAGAATTTTGACCCTATGGGGGCAAACTGGCTTTATCTGGTATATCCGGTAGCGGGTATTTTTATAACCAGTTTGTTTATCCGTAAGGTGGTACGTGATGATATCAGTCATGGTGTAACTAAGATTCTTTATGCCATATCGCGTAAACAAAGTCGCATTAAACGGCATAATATTTGGTCGTCGGTTTGTGCTTCTGCCATAACTATCGGATGTGGTGGATCTGTAGGAGCTGAGGCGCCGATTGTATTGACAGGATCTGCTATAGGCTCTAATTTGGGAAGTGTTTTCCGTATGGATCACAAGACCTTGATGTTGCTGGTTGGTTGTGGAGCGGCTGGTGCTGTATCTGGTATTTTTAAAGCTCCTATAGCTGGATTAGTATTTACGCTGGAGGTGTTGATGATAGATCTGACGATGGCTTCACTTCTTCCGTTGCTGATAACGAGTGTTACCGCAGCTTCTGTTTCGTATCTGCTTTTGGGTACAGAAGCAATGTTTCAGTTTCATCTGGATTATCCTTTTTCGCTCGAACGCATTCCATATGCCATCGCTTTAGGTATATTTTGTGGCTTGGTTGCTTGGTATTTTACTCGTTCAATGAACTGGATAGAAAATATATTCCGCCGGTATTCCAATCCTTATGTTAAGTTTGTTATTGGTGGAGCTATGCTGAGTATTCTGATATTTCTTTTTCCACCATTATATGGTGAAGGATATGATACCATTAGTTTGTTGTTAAACGGTGAAACCTCGGAAGAGTGGAATACTGTAATGAACAATTCATTGTTTTATGGTAGCACGCATCTGTTGGTCGTATACCTTATTTTGATAATCTTGTTTAAGGTTTTTGCTTCTAGTGCAACAAATGGAGGTGGTGGTTGCGGTGGTATTTTTGCGCCTTCTCTGTATTTGGGGTGTATCGCCGGATTTGTTTTTTCCCATTTCAGCAATGATTTTGAGATGACTGCCTACCTGCCCGAAAAGAACTTTGCCTTGCTGGGCATGGCGGGAGTAATGAGCGGTGTTATGCACGCTCCGCTTACGGGAGTGTTCCTGATTGCCGAGCTTACGGGAGGATACGACTTGTTCTTGCCGTTGATGATAGTCGCGGTCAGCTCTTATCTGACGATTATCGTTTTCGAACCGCACAGTATCTACTCCATGCGTCTGGCAAAGAAAGGTGAGTTGCTGACACACCATAAGGATAAAGCGGTGTTGACGCTGATGAAAGTGGAGAATGTGGTAGAGAAAGACTTTGTCGCAGTACACCCGGAAATGGACCTTGCCGAGTTAGTGAAAGCCATCTCCGCCTCACACCGCAACATATTTCCGGTGACGGACAATGAGGGCAAGCTGATTGGTATTGTCCTGCTGGACGACATACGCAATATCATGTTCCGGCAGGAACTGTATCATCGTTTTACGGTAGGCAAACTGATGACTTCAGCTCCGGCGCGCCTTTATGATACGGACAGCATGGAACAGGTGATGCGCACTTTTGACGATACGAAAGCATGGAACCTGCCGGTGGTGGACGGAGAAGGCAAGTATCTCGGTTTCGTGTCCAAATCAAAGATATTTAACTCGTACCGTCAGGTATTGGTACATTTCTCGGAAGATTAAAAGAGATGATTATGAAGAAAGAAGATTTACGGATTGTATATATGGGGACTCCTGAATTTGCGGTGGAGCCCTTGCGCTGCCTCGTAGAAGGCGGATATAATATAGTAGGGGTAATCACGATGCCCGACAAGCCGGCTGGACGTGGACATAAGGTGCAATTCTCTCCGGTAAAACAGTATGCGCTGGAGCATGACCTGCCGCTTCTCCAGCCGGAAAGATTGAAAGATGAAGCGTTTGTCGAGGCTTTGCGTGCCTGGAATGCCGATTTGCAGATTGTGGTTGCTTTCAGAATGTTGCCGGAAGTGGTTTGGAATATGCCGCGTCTGGGAACTTTCAATCTGCATGCGTCGTTGCTGCCGCAGTATCGTGGAGCTGCACCTATCAATTGGGCGGTGATTAACGGTGATACGGAAACGGGCATCACAACTTTTTTCCTGAAACATGAGATAGATACGGGAGAGGTTATCCAACAGGTTCGTGTGCCGATTGCGGATACGGACAATGTAGGTATTGTACACGATAAGTTGATGATGCTTGGCGGACGTCTGGTTACGGAGACTGTGGATGCCATTCTTGCAGATACGGTGAAATCCGTTCCGCAGGAAGAAATGGCTGTAGTGGGCGAACTGCGTCCGGCTCCCAAAATATTCAAGGATACTTGTCGCATCGACTGGAACCAGCCTGTCAAGCGGATTTATGATTTTATCCGTGGTTTGTCTCCCTATCCGGCTGCGTGGACAGAATTGGTACAGCCCGACGGAACGACGGTGGTTCTGAAAATCTTTGAAACAGAGAAGATAGAGCATCCGCATGAATCCGCTCCCGGAACTTTGCAGACCGATGGTAAGACGTATATTCGCATAGCCGGTACAGACGGTTGGATTGGTGTGCGTGCTTTGCAGCTTCCCGGCAAAAAACGCCTGAAAACGGATGAGTTGTTGCGCGGATTTAAACTGACCGGAGAATGTCGGGTGCATTAAGCGTTTATCCGAAATCTTTTTGTACATTTGTCTGTTGTAAATTCGTGTAACCTATTAGAATGTAACTGTTATGAAACCTATAATATCCCCTTCCATATTGTCTGCCAACTTTGCATACCTGGCAAATGATATTGAAATGATTAACGGTAGTGAAGCCGACTGGGTACACGTCGATATAATGGACGGCGTGTTTGTTCCCAACATATCTTTCGGTTTTCCGGTATTGAAGTATGTGGCAAAGCTTGCCGAGAAGCCTTTGGATGTGCATCTGATGATTGTACAGCCGGAAAAGTTCATTCCGGAAGTAAAGGCGTTGGGGGCACGTATAATGAACGTGCATTATGAGGCATGCCCGCATTTGCATAGGGTAGTGCAGCAAATCCGCGAAGCGGGAATGTTGCCGGCGGTTACTATCAATCCGGCTACTCCGGTATCTATGCTGAGAGATATTATCAACGATGTCTATATGGTGTTGATAATGGGGGTGAATCCGGGATTCGGCGGTCAGAAATTTATAGAACATACTGTTGATAAGGTACGTGAGTTACGCGAACTGATAACAGTGACCGGTTCGGAAGCCTTGATAGAGGTCGACGGCGGTGTCAATCTGGATACAGGCTCCCGTCTGGTAGATGCAGGAGCCGATGCCTTGGTTGCCGGCAATGCCGTATTTTCTGCTCCCGACCCTACAGAAGCAATCCGTGCTTTGAAAAATCTGTAATATTTATTGATAACAGACAACTTGCAACGGTATCCTTTCCTGCGACTGTTGATGCCGTTGGTTGGTGGAATAGTATATGGGGATAAATGTCCTTGCATACTGTCCGCCGGTTGGTGGATAGCTGTCATACTGCTGTTGATAGGGACATATATTCTTGGCCGTAAGTATTATGTTCTTTGCAAGCTATATGGGGCTGTCGTGTTTTTGGCGTGTTTTGTATTGGGGTGGACTTTAGTGAGCGTGCAGTTGAAGCAAGCCGAATATATATTCCCGAATACGGAAAAACCTTTCACTTACCGGATTACTCTTACGACAAAGCCGGAAATCAAGAAAAACAGCATTTTATTTCGCGTTGCTTTGCGGGGAGAAGTGTTGAAAGATACATTTTTATATAACTTTTCAGAAAAGAGTTTTTTGTTTTATTTTCCTAAAGATACGGCGGCATATTCCTTGAAAAGAGGGGATGAACTGCTGGTGTGCACCCGTTTGTCTCCACCTGCCAATAACGGTAATCCGGATGAGTTCGATTACGCCCGTTATCTTCTTCGGAAAGGGATAAGCGGAACAGCGTATGTACATGCCGGACATTGGTGTGCGATTGGTTGCGACAGCACTCTCGCTTTTCGTCAGCAGGCTTTGGAGTGCCGGAGCAGGCTGGTTGCTTTATATCGGGATATGGGGTTTCGGGGAGATGAATTGGCGGTACTCTCTGCGCTTACAATAGGAGACAAAGAAGAGCTGAGTGAGAGTATCGTAGAGACGTATTCGGTTGCCGGAGCCAGCCATGTACTGGCACTTTCCGGGCTGCATATCGGCTTTATTTCCGCCCTGTTGCTGTTTGTCCTGTCTCCTTTGTGGATTAGGTGGCGGTTTTTAAAGCCGTTTTTGTTTCTGTCTGTAATCCTCTTGTTGTGGGGATTTGCTTTCCTTACAGGGTTGTCTTCTTCCGTGGTACGTGCGGTTGTCATGTGCTCATTTGGATTACTCTCCATGCTGATACCTGCCTGCCGGAAGCTTACTTTGAATACATTGGGGGTTACGGCTTTCCTGATGCTGCTGTTTAACCCCGTGTGGCTGTTCGATGTGGGGTTTCAGTTGTCTTTTTCGGCTGTTGCAGCTATTGTACTGTTACAACCCGGGCTGTACGGGTTGTTATCGGTGAAGAACCGCCTTTTGCGTAAGGCGTGGGGGCTGGTTACTGTTTCCGTTGCCGCCCAGATAGGAACGGCTCCGTTGGTAATGCTTTATTTTTCACGCTTTTCCACACACTTCCTCTTGACTAATTTGTTGGTAATCCCGTTGGTTTCGTTGATTGTGTATGCGGCTGTTATATTGCTTGTCCTGACTCCTTTTCCTGTCTTGCAACAGCTCTTTGCCGATGTGGTAGAAATACCGCTAAGGATGCAGAATGCTTTGCTCCGTTGGATAGAACAGCTCCCTTTGGCTTCCATAGACCGGATTTGGGTCGATATATGGGATGTCTTCCTGTTTTATTGTTGCCTGTTGTTGTTCTGCCGTGTTTGGATGAGGCGTACGGCAGCGAATGTATATATCGCTTTGTCAGCCCTGCTGCTATGCGTCTCCTATCATTCGTATGCGTTTATCACAGATGCTCCCCGGCGCAGCATTGTTTTTTATAATGTCCGTGGCTGTCCGGCAGTGCATTGTCTGGCAGATAACTCCACTTCATGGCTGGTCTGCGCCGATACGCTGCCCGATGTCACCCGGTTGGAACGTTCGCTTTCTTCCTACTGGAGCCGTTTGCGCCTGGAACGCCCTGACGTGATTGAGGGAGATTGTTTGCTTCCTGAAATTTCAGTCCGTAACAAAACCGTTTTTTATGCAGGGAAACGCATCTGTCTGTTGTACGACGACCGTTGGGGCAACAAGATATCCGATGTGCCTGTTTCTATTGATTATCTGTATGTTTCTCACGGTTATAAGGGAGATATGCAGGAACTCGTTTCCTTGTTTGAAGTAGGTACGGTAGTGATTGACGCATCTCTTTCCGAATACTATCGGGAGAGGATTATCAGCGATTGTATCCGGTTGGGAATTCCTTATCTTCCTCTTTCCGAAAAAGGTTCTGTGCACATATTATTATAAATCATAAACTTTTTCGTACTTTTGCCCTTTCTTTTGTTGCAGGTGAGACGAAGTTGTTCCGGATATGCAACGTAAACTGTAAAATAGCGAGTAACTATATGTTGACCAAAGTAATAGATCAATCTAAAATAGACCACTTTGCCAAGTGGCTGGAACGTGCGGATAAAATAGTTATTGTTGCCCATGTGGCTCCCGACGGAGATGCAGTAGGCTCTTCTCTGGGGTTGTGGCATTTTCTTAATACGCAGGACAAGGATGCGACTGTCATTGTTCCCAATGCTTTTCCCGATTTCCTGAAATGGATGCCCGGCAGCAAGGATATACTTCTGTACGACCGTTATAAAGAGTTTGCCGACAAATTGATAGCGGAAGCCGATGTCATCTGTTGCCTCGATTTCAACGCTATCAGCCGTATCGATGCTATGGCAGACGCCGTGTTGGCTTCTCCTGCGCGGAAGATATTGGTAGACCACCATTTGAATCCTGAAGACTTTTGCAGAATCATCATTTCCCATCCCGAAATATCCTCGACTTCCGAGCTGGTGTTCCGCCTGATTTGCCGCATGGGCTATTTCAGTGACATCACCAAAGAGGGAGCTGAATGTATCTATACCGGTATGATGACCGATACGGGTGGCTTTACGTACAACTCCAATAACCGTGAAATTTATTTTATAATCAGTGAGCTGCTTTCGAAAGGTATCGACAAGGATGAGATTTACCGGAAAGTGTACAACACCTATTCCGAAAGCCGTCTGCGTCTTATGGGGCATGTGCTGTCGCAGATGAAAGTCTATCCGGAACATCGTGCCGCCCTGATTACGCTGACTAAGAAGGAACAAGGCAATTTCAATTATATCCGTGGCGATAGCGAAGGGTTTGTAAACATACCGTTGAGCATTAAAAATGTCGTTTTCTCCTGCTTCCTGCGTGAAGATACGGAAAAGCCGATGATAAAGGTATCCCTGCGTTCGGTAGGCAGTTTCCCATGCAACCGGCTGGCTACAGAATTCTTTAACGGCGGCGGGCATTTAAATGCTTCCGGCGGAGAATTTTACGGTACATTGGAAGAGGCTAAAAAAGTGCTGGAACTTGCATTGGAAAAATTCAAACCGCTGCTTAATGCCAAAGGATAAAAAAACAGCGGTTGTAAAGGTTAAAAGATACGAACTTTCAACTTCCCCCTTTCAACTTTTAATGATTTTGAGATACATTTGTGCGGAATATAGCTAAATAACAGATAATGAAGAAACTTGTATTTTTATTTCTCTCTTTG
>ENA-OOWO01000504-OOWO01000504.1-human-gut-metagenome-genome-assembly--contig:-NODE-504-length-26097-cov-6.172030_pt1 | contig 26097 bp, 23 predicted proteins | sample MGYA00241579_ERZ501327 | MGnify/ENA primary metagenome ERZ501327 (study PRJEB25962, sample SAMEA2042836) | human gut metagenome | biome: human gut; feature: human-associated habitat; material: faeces...
CGCCAATCTGGATCAGAAAAATGATCACAAACTGACCAAACAAGCTCCACTGGCTCCAGGTATCCCGCACCACCAGACCGGTCACACAGGAGGCGCTGGTTGACGTAAACAGTGCGTCTAAAAAATTCACACTCTGCCCATTTCTGCTGGCAAATGGAAGCATCAGAAGCAGTGTTCCAACCAGGATCAGTACAAAGAAGCCATAGGCAATGTACTGGGTCTGGCTTAAAAAGCCCCTTTTTTTCTTCATAGGATCATCTCCGTCCGTTTTTTCTTATGATCGTAAACAACGTAAACAATAAAAATGCCGCCAGATTCACTAACACCACGCTGGCACCTGCCGGAGTGGAACAGAGATAGGAGGCCGTCATGCCGATGCAGAAACAGATCACTGATAAGATTCCTGAAGACCACACCACACCTTTAAAGCTCTTAAACACCCGCATGGAGGTCAGTGCCGGGAAAATGATCAGGCTCGAGATCAATAATGCTCCCATCATACGCATTCCAAGCACGATTGTCACTGCTGTAAGTACAGCGATCAACGTATTGTAAACTCCTGCTTTTACACCTGTTGCACGGGCAAATGTCTCATCAAATGTAATCGCAAATATCTTGTGATAAAAAACAATAAACAGAATGAGTACAAAAACGGAAAGTACAAGACTTAATTTCACATCCTCCGCACTCATCGCAAGAATGCTTCCAAACATATAATTATATACATCCGTATTCATTCCTGTTGTCAATGAGATCACCATCACGCCAACTGCTAGTGATGTTGTAGAAATCAGTGCAATTGCCGCATCTCCTTTGATCTTTGCATTCCCGCTGATTCGAAGAAGCAGAATCGCTGCTACAATAACAACCGGGATTGCTACTGTAAGCGGAGCGGCATTCATCGCAGCCGCAATCGCCATGGCACCAAATCCCACATGAGAAAGTCCATCCCCAATCATCGAATACCGTTTCAATACAAGGCTGACGCCCAGTAATGCAGAACATAATGCAACCAGTGATCCAACAAGGAACGCTCTTGTCATAAAAGGATAAGACAACATCTCAATCACTGTATCAAACATGTGTCTCACCTCCTAAGAATGTCTTGCCGGCACGACTCTTCTCGTATCCATCTGCTTTTCCAAAGTACAGCACTGTTTCCTGTAAATGAAGGATATGACTTGCATATTCTACAGCACTCTCGATATCATGCGAAACCATAACAACTGCAATTCCAGATTCCTTATTGATTCGGCTGATCAATTGATAAAATTCTGCTGTCACAATTGGATCCAATCCTGTGACCGGTTCATCAAGAAGCAAGAGTTTCTTTGTCGCACACAATGCTCTTGCAAGCAGAACACGCTGTCTTTGTCCACCGGACAGATCTCGGAAACATTGTTTTGCGAGGTCACGGATTCCAAGCATGTCCATCTTCTCCCACGCCTGCTTCTTATCTTCTGCTGTATAAAACGGTTTCATCCCTCTGCTGTTCAACCGGCCGGAAAGAACCACCTCATAAACACTGGCCGGAAAATCTTTCTTCACATCTGTCTGCTGTGGAAGATATCCGATCTCTGTCTGTTTTAATCCATCATCAAAAACAATCTTGCCTTTATCCACATTCTTCAGTCCCAAAAGACTCTTTACAAGTGTACTTTTTCCGGAACCATTTTCTCCGACAATACAGAGGTAGTCTCCCTGATTAATCTCAAAATTCAAGTCATGTACGACCATCTGTCCTTCGTATCCAATGGATACATTTTCACATTTGATCAACGCCATCAGTTCAGCACCTCCCTTAATGTTTCAACATTTTTCTCCATAAGACTCAGATATGTCTCTCCATCTGCAAACTGCTCTGCTGTCAGATTATGACAGCTATAAAATTCTTTTACATCAGCATTTGTTGCTTCTGCAATAGCTTTCGCAATATTTTCGTTGCTAAGTTCCATTTTTAATACTGTTTTAATATTCTCATCCTGTACTTTATTGATTAAAAACGCCATTGTAGCTGCGCTTGGCTCTGTGTCCGAAGCACATCCTGAAAATGCTGCATAATAATCCAGACCATACGCTTCTGCAAAATAACGGAACGGAAATCTGTCTCCGAAAATCATCAGCTTTCGTTTTGAATGATCCACCACATCCTGAAATTCCTGATCCAATTCTTTCAATTGTGCTACATAAGCTTCTGCATTTTCTTCATAATCAGATGCATTTTCCGAATCAATCTCGCAGAGCTCTTCTTTGATCTGCTCGACGATCTTCACCGCATTTAACGGAGATGTCCACACATGTTCATCAATTTCATGTACAGAATGTGTTTCTTCCTGTCCATGCTCTTCGTGATCTGCTTCGTCCTCTTCATGCTCCACTTCGTGCTCTTCATGCTCCGCATCATCCTCGTCATGATCATGACCACGCTCTTCTTTCATTCCTTCCACATGTTCCTCTTCCACTGTATCAACACAGTCTACCAGCTTCAGAGTCTTTCTCCCGTTGTCCGGCATTGATTCAAGAATATCTTCTACCCAGGCATCATTCTCGCCGCCCACATAGATAAACAGATCACTGTTCTGGATCGCAATAATATCCTGTGGCGTCGGCTCATAAGAATGTGTCTCCTCACCCGGTTTTAAAAGCATCTTAAGTTCCACATTCTCTCCCGCGATCTGACGCACAAAATCATACTGCGGAAAGATTGTCGCTACAACACTAATCTTTTCATTTTCTACTTTATTCTGTTCTTTTTCCCCGTTTTGCTCTGTCTGCTGCCCGGACATTCCACACCCGGTCAGCATCATTCCAAGAATAAGACTTCCTGCAAGCAGAAAGTCTCTTACTCTTCTCTTCTTCATCTTCAAATTCATCTTCTCACTTTTACGCTTTTACACTTTCACAGCATCTGTTTTAACAGCGCTCATATTTTGTAAAAGCAAATTCCAGATCAAAACAAGTCTGTTCTTCTCCTTCTTCCGTCATCTTCCAATCTTCCATCTGATCCAGATTCGGGAAATAAGTGTCTGCCTGGAATTCACGGTCTATCTTTGTTACATATACAGTATCACAATATGGAAGCATCATCTTGTAAATGCTCTCGCCACCGATCACATAAATCTTCTCACTCGGATACTTCTTCAATTCTTCTAAAAGTTCTTCCTCTGAGTGAACGATCACTGCATCTTTCACCTGATAATTTTTATTCTTCGTAAGAACAATATTCACTCTATTCTTCAAAGGAAGTCCGTTTGGGAAACTTTCCAGTGTCTTTCGTCCCATAACTACAACATTTCCTGTTGTTTTCTGACGAAAGAACTTCATATCTGATGGAATGCTCACCAGCAGTCTGTTCTGGTAACCGATTCCCCAATTATTATCTGCTGCTACGATTGCCTGCATACTTCTTCTCCTTTACACAGCGATTGGTATATTCTTAATCTGCGGATGTGTCTCATATCCTTCCAGTTTCACATCATCCGGTGTGAAATCATAGAAGTCTTTCACTTCCGGGTTCAGCCAGAACTTCGGTGCCGGAAGCGGTTCTCTTGAGATCAGTTCCTCAATCATCGGAACATGTCGGTCATAAATATGTGCATCTGCGATCACATGAACAAACTCTCCGACCTTCATGTCACATACCTGCGCCAACATATGAAGCAATACTGCATACTGACACACATTCCAGTTATTTGCCGCAAGGACATCCTGAGAACGCTGGTTAAGAATTCCATTTAGTGTAAGCTTGTCACTGTCCTTTTCCTTTGTCACATTAAATGTCATACTATATGCACATGGATACAGATTCATCTCATGAAGATCCTGATGCACGTAAATATTTGTCATAATACGACGGCTATACGGATTATTCTTCAAATCATAAATCACGCGGTCTACCTGATCCATCATGCCTTCTTTATACTGATGCTTCACCTGCATCTGATAACCATAAGCTTTTCCGATCGAACCATCCTCATCAGCCCAACTGTCCCAGATATGACTGTTCAGATCATTAATATTATTCGACTTCTTCTGCCAGATCCAGAGCATCTCATCCACACAGCTCTTGATCCCGGTTCTTCTAAGAGTCAGTGCCGGAAATTCCTTAGACAAGTCATAGCGGTTGACCACTCCAAATTTCTTAATGGTATATGCCGGTGTTCCGTCCTCCCATCTTGGGCGTACCTTCTCACCCTCTGTGCTTGTTCCATTCTCTATAATGTCTCTGCACATATCAATAAATACTTTATCTGCGTAACTCAACTATTTTTCTCCTTCTTGACCAATGATTCTTCTTTTATATAGAAATATCACATCTGATAAACCTGTAAGCTTCTGTCTGATTTCTACTTCTCCTGATTAATACTCGCGGATAATGCTGCTCACTTCCAGAATGCTCGGCAGTGCCAGAAGCTCCTCTAACGCCTGCTTCATGTATTTCTCTTTCACACTCTCAGTTACAATAACAAGTTCCGCCTGATGTGGCTGTGTATGTTCCTGAACAACTCTTGTGATACTAACCTTATGATTACCAAATACCTCTGCAACTGCTGCAAGAACACCTGGTTCATTTGTCACCTGCATACGGATAAAGAACTTATTCTTCACATCCCCAATGTCTTTTACCGGAAGGTTCTTATAACATGTACAGCTGATTCTTCCGTTACATCCATATGCCATATTTCTCGCCACATCGATCACATCTCCCATAACCGCACTGGCTGTCGGGAACTCTCCTGCACCGCGTCCATAGAACATTGCATCATCTGCTGCATCTCCATGAACAAAAACCGCATTAAAGGAATCTCTTACAGATGCAAGTGGGTGATCCTTATGGATCATCATTGGGTAAACACCTACTTCAATTCCACTCTCTGTGTTATGTGCTACGCCAAGCAGCTTGATCACACTGTCAAATTCTTTCGCATATTCGATATCTTTCGCTGTGATCTTTGTGATTCCTTCTGTAAATACGTTAGGAAATACGACTCTGGAATGGAACGCGATAGAAGCCATGATCGCCACCTTACGTCCTGCATCAAGACCTTCTACATCAGATGTCGGGTCAGACTCAGCAAATCCAAGCTCCTGAGCCTTCTCAAGTGCATCTGAGAAATCCATTCCTTCTTCTGTCATCTTTGTCAAAATGTAGTTTGTAGTACCATTCACGATACCAACAACTTCAGAGATGTCATTTACAGCCAGGCACTGCTTCATCGGACGAATGATCGGAATTGCTCCGGCAACTGCTGCCTCAAACAAGAAATCAACATGATGCTCCTCTGCTGTTGCAAGAAGTACATGTCCTTCCTCTGCAATCAGGTCCTTATTCGCAGAAACTACATTCTTACCGGCTCTGAGTGCCTCAAGGATCATCGTCTTCGCCGGCTCTATGCCGCCCATAACTTCAATTACGATCTGAATCTCCTCATCTTCAATAATATCGTTCCAATTATCTGTCAAAAGAGAAGCGTCTACACCCTCTCTCTTCTTATTTATATTGCGAACAAGAATCTTCTTCACTTCCATCTGAGCACCGATTGTCTTCTCCATCACATCAGCACGCTTCTGAATCAGTTTATAGACACCGGATCCTACTGTTCCAAGTCCGAGAATTGCTACCTTTACTGTTTTCATTATGGACACCTCTTTCATCTTTTATCCCTGTGTAATTTGTTCTTTTATTATAGAACAAAGATCTACAACATCCTTCTTTTCACATCTGTTGTTTTAAGTCACAGTAACCACAGTATAGCATGATTTTCTTTCACTAGGAAGTCTTAGACTTAATTTTTTCATTTTCTCTAATTTTTTTATTATTTTCTGTTGACATTTTAATGATCTTGTAGTAACATATTTATTGTTCGTCGGAACAATAAATTATGCGACAGTGGCTCAGTTGGTAGAGTACAACCTTGCCAAGGTTGGGGTCGCGGGTTCGAACCCCGTCTGTCGCTCTGAAGCACTTAGATTTTTAAAGATTTAAGTGCTTTTTTCATATCTCAAACGTTCCCCTCTTGCCATTTTATTTTTTATCAACTATACTAAGTAACAGATTATGTTTTAGAAACCAGGAGGAATTATGAAATGAAATTTATATATCCGGCCGTATTCCGCAAGAAGGAAGATGGAGGCTATGACGCACATTTCCCGGATCTCGAATGCTGCGAGGCATCCGGAGAAACTTTGGACGACGCGATCGAAAATGCAAATGAAGCTGCAAGAACATGGATCACTGTTGAATTAGAAGAAGAGGATCCAATCTTCCCACATGTATCCGATCCGGAAGATATCGAGCTTGGCGAAGATGAGATTGTAAGAAACATCTCTGTAAACATCCGATTTTACGAAGGATGGGATGAATAAAAAGCTTTAAAGAAAGGATTGACAGTTGTCTAAGTGACAGCTATCAATCCTTTCTTTGTATTTTTAAGTATTTAATTTCCACACTCTATACTGATCTCATTGAACTTGCTCAAGATATCTTCTACCTGAAGTTCTTCTTTTTCTTTTCCTTTGAGATCCATCACAACTCCACCCTGATGCATCATCAGCAGGCGGTTTCCGTATTCCACTGCATAGCGAAGATTATGCGTGACCATGATCGTTGTAAGCTTTTTCTCTTCTACAATCTTCCCTGTCAATTCCATGATCAGCTCTGCTGTTTTCGGATCCAGAGCCGCTGTATGCTCATCAAGGATCAGGAAATCAATCGGCGTCATCGTAGACATTAAAAGGGCGATTGCCTGACGCTGTCCGCCAGAAAGAGATCCTACTTTCACATCCATTTTATTCTCAAGTCCAAGTCCAAGCTGGCTTAAAATCTCACGATAATATTCTTTACGTGCCTTATTGATTCCGGAACTGAGGCCAAAGAATTTTCCTTTATTGTCTGCAAGAGACATATTTTCAAGAATCGTCATTGTCGGACAGGTTCCCATTGCCGGATTCTGATAAACACGGCCGATCTTCTGGTTTCTCTTGAATTCTTTCTTTGTTGTAATATCTTCCCCGTTCATCAGGATCTGTCCACTGTCTACCGGAATACTTCCACAGAGGATGTTCAGCATAGAAGTCTTACCCGAACCATTACTTCCGACTACAGAGACGAATTCTCCCTTGTCTACGGTCAGATTGAATTTGTCGAACAGGCACATCTCATTGATGGTCCCCGGATTGTAGTATTTTTCAATATTTCTAAGCTCGAGCATTCTTCTTCACCTTCTTTCTGCGTTCTCCACCAATCACCAGGATCAAAAGGAATAATACCGCTGTGATCAGTTTCATGTCCTGTGGTTCAAAGAACTTCAACGCTGCTGCGACACAGGCTTTATAGATCACAGACCCGATCAGCACTGCCGTTGTTGCTTTCATAAAGGATACATTTTTAAATAAACTTGTTCCGATAATAACACTTGCCAAACCGATTACGATTGCACCGGTTCCACTTGAGATTTCAAATACGCGCTGCTCCTGACAGAAAATACTTCCTGAAAGAGCAACAAGTCCGTTTGCAATTGCAAGTCCTAAGATTTTTACATTTCCCTGATCTTTCGCAAGAGATGTAACCAATACGTCATTATCCCCTACCGCACGGAGCAGGAAACCTGATTTCGTCTTCATGTAAAGATCTAATAACACTTTACTGATCACTGCTATAACTAACACGATCACAAGTACCTTATAATTAGAAAGGCCATCTTGAAAGATTCCATTTACGGATGCATTATCAAAGATACTGTCATCTCCAAAGATTGGGACATTTGCTGTTCCTGCCAGTCTTAAGTTGATCGTCCACAGTGCTGTCATCATGATAATTCCGGATAAAAGATCTCTTACCTTGAATTTTACATGAATCAGACCTGTGCAGACTCCGGCAAGCACACCGATCAGGAATGATGCCGGCAGTGTCAGGATTGGATGAACGCCTCTTGTGATCATCGTCGCTGTCAGTGCGGCTCCAAGTGGAAAGCTTCCATCTACTGTCAGATCCGGGAAATCCAGGATCTTATAAGTGATGTATACCCCAAGCGCCAGGATTCCGTAGATCAGTCCCTGTTCTAAAATCGTAATATAAATCCCCATAATGTGTTAACCTCTCTGTTTCAATACTATTTTGTAATCTCTGTAAAGCTCTCTACTGCTTCATCTGCAAGATCCTGTGGAACTGTAACCCCAAGGTTTTCAGCAACTTTTTCATTTACATAGAAACCTGGTTCTGTAATCGTCTCAAAGTTCATCTCAGATGCTTTCTTCTCACCTTTCAGAATCTCTGCTGCCATCTTACCTGTCTGTTTTCCAAGAGCTACATAGTCAAGTCCTTCAGCTGCCAGACATCCGATTTTCACCTGCTCGATCTCACTTCCGAACACCGGAATGTTCTGTTTGTTTGCTTTATCAAGGATTGTTGCAAGGGATGCAACTACTGTGTTGTCTGTAAGATTTGTCAGGCAGTCAACCTCTGTCAGAAGTTCATCTGTTGCAAGAGAAATATCAGCTGTCTGTGCAATTCCTTTATCAACGATTGTAAAACCGTAATCACCTGCAAGTTCTTTGTATTTTGCAAGAGCAGATACAGAATTGGCTTCGCTTGTTGTGTAAAGGATTCCGATGTTCTTCGCATCCGGAAGCATCTCACGGATCATCTCGAGCTGTGCTTTGATCGGAAGTTCATCACTTGTTCCTGTTACATTTCCTGCAGGTGTTCCATCCTCTTTCGCAAGCTTTGCTGCAACCGGGTCTGTAACTGCTGTGTATACAACCGGAATGTCGGAGTTCATTGCTGAATTGTAAGCTGCCTGTGCACTTGGTGTTGCGATTGCACATACAAGATCCACTTTGTCTGAAACAAATCCATCACTGATCTGTTTTGCTGTTCCCTGATCTGCTGCTGCATTCTTCACTTCTACTGTCAGGTTCTTGCCTTCCTCGATTCCTTCTTCTTTCAGTCCTTCTAAAAATCCCTCACGGCAATTATCAAGAGAACCATGCTCTGCGAACTGGGAAATACCGATGGTGTAGCTCTTCTCGCTGTCGTTGGAAGATGTCTTTCCTGCATCAGATGATCCACATGCTGCAAGGCTCATTGTCATTACTGCTCCTAAAATAACTGCTAATACTCTCTTTTTCATAATTGTTGTCTCCTTTTTTCTTTTTAATGTTTCTGCAAAAGCAAAGGAGCCGATTTGGGATTCTTGTCAATAAGCTGTGGATTCCTTTTTATAAATCAAATTTCCTGATATACAAAAAACCGCCTCAAGCTTATTGCTTGAGACGGTAATAAAATTCATTATTATCGCGGTACCACTCAAATTGACGTTCGTCCACTTTCTCACGTACTAACATACGCTCCTGATTGATAACGGGTTCGGTTCCCGGCGGTTCCTACTCTTTTCATTTCAGGCCGCCCTCGAAAGTCCATTCAGAATCAGAATCCATACAGCAATCCCACCACCTGCTGCTCTCTGTGATCTCTTCTAAAACCTACTTCTCTTTCTCATCGGTTTTTGCTTTTGATGTGTCTTATTTTAGTTGTCCTCTTTCTATTTGTCAAGAGAAATTTTATTATATTTCAAATTTCTTGCAATATTGTCTGAAAAATTAAATCAAAACACACCTAAAAACAGCAGGAAAAGCTGTGCTTATAGCTTTTCCTGCTGAAATATCACCATCTATTCTTCGGTTGTTTCTTCCTGTGCCTCCACAGCAAGGCTAAGCTCTTCCAGCTGCTTCTCGGAAGCCGGTGTCGGAGCCTCTGTCATCAGACAGGATGCATCTTTGATCTTCGGGAATGCGATTACGTCACGGATGCTGTCCTGTTTTGCCATAAGCATAACAAGACGGTCAAGACCGTAAGCAAGTCCTGCGTGCGGCGGAACTCCGTATTTAAACGCATCCAGAAGGAATCCGAACTGGCTGTAAGCCTGCTCTTTTGTAAAGCCAAGTGCCTTGAACATCATTTCCTGGATATCATCCTGGAAGATTCTGACACTACCGCCACCAATCTCATTTCCGTTCAGAACGATATCGTATGCTTTCGCACGAACTCTTCCCGGATCAGACTCGATATACTGGATATCTTCTTCCATCGGCATTGTAAATGGGTGGTGCATTGCAACGAAACGATTCTGCTCCTCGCTCCACTCAAACAGTGGGAACTCTGTGATCCATACAAAACGATACTCATTTTTATCAAGAAGTTCAAGCTGTTTTGCAATCTCAACACGGAGTGCTCCAAGAGAATCCCATACTACTTTATTCTTGTCAGCTGCAAAGAGAAGCAGATCTCCCGGCTCTCCATCCATAGCTTTTACAAGTGCATCCATCTGCTCGTCTGTCATGAATTTTGCAAATGAAGACTTCACTGTTCCATCTTCCTGGAGTGCAACATAAGCCAGTCCCTTAGCGCCGTAATCTTTAACAAATGCTGTCAGCTTGTCGATCTTCTTTCTCGGCATGCTTCCCTGCCCTTTGGCATTGATACCACGAACACTTCCGCCATTCTCAAGTGCGCCTGTAAATACTGCGAATCCGCAGTCTTTCACTACATCAGATACATCTTTCAATTCCATTCCGAAACGAAGATCCGGCTTGTCAGAACCATAACGGTCCATTGCTTCCTGCCATGTCATTCTCTGGATTGGAAGCTGTACATCTACATCAAGAACTTCTTTAAAAAGTTTCTTAAGATACTTTTCATTTACTTCGATAACATCATCTACGTCAACGAAAGAAAGCTCCATATCGATCTGTGTGAATTCCGGCTGTCTGTCCGCACGAAGATCCTCATCACGGAAACATCTTGCAATCTGGATGTAACGGTCTACGCCTGAACACATCAGAAGCTGTTTATAAAGCTGCGGAGACTGTGGAAGTCCGTAGAAAGATCCCGGATGAATACGGCTTGGTACAAGATAATCTCTCGCGCCTTCCGGAGTTGTCTTTCCAAGCATTGGAGTCTCTACTTCAAGGAATCCTTCATCTGAGAAGAACTGACGTGTCAGTGTCATAACCTGACTCTTCATACGAAGATTTCTCTGCAGGTCCGGTCTTCTAAGGTCAAGATAACGATATTTCAGACGGATATCTTCCTTTGTCTTTGAGTTCTCTTCAATCGGGAACGGAGGTGTCTGTGACTCAGAAAGAACACGAAGTTCACTAGGAATCACCTCGATCTCACCTGTTGCAATCTTATCATTCACTGCGCCGGAACGTCTCTCAACTTTTCCGACAACAGCAACTACATACTCTGCACGTAAAGACGCTGCTTTTTCAATGATTGCTGCATCTGTAGTGCCTTCTTCACATACAACCTGTATAATTCCAGAACGGTCTCTTACGTCTGTAAATACAAGTCCTCCTTTATTTCTGTTCTTCTGTACCCATCCCATGATAGTTACAGTTTCCCCAACATTGGCTGCTGAGAGTTCACCACAACGGTGTGTTCTCTTAAGCCCCTGCATTGATTCAGCCATGGTTATTTACTTCCTTTCCCTTTTTTCTATAAGTTATCAACAGAATCTCTGTAACATTCTGTAATATCTGTGAATCCCTGTTCTGCAAGCTGCTCCTTCTGGAACTTCTTGTTCTTCTTCATGTTCATGATCATTACCTGACGGCCTGCTGCGCGCTCCTTCTTCGCAAGATCAAGAACCTTGAGCATACCTTCCTTCGGCATATTCTTCTCGATCAGGAATGCCTTCTTCTCTTTGCTTGTCGGCACTTTGTATCCTCGCTCCATCAGAAGCATGACAATACGCTCAAATCCGATAGAGAATCCAACAGCCGGTGTATCCTGTCCTGTGAACTTACCGATCATCTTATCATAACGTCCGCCGCCACCGACAGATCCACCGAACTCATCCATGGAAATCTCAAAAATAGTTCCTGTATAATAAGACATTCCACGTACCAGTGTAGGATCGAACAGCATACGGAAATCCGCTTCCTTCGCACTTTCTACGCTTGTGATGATCATTTCAAGAGAGTCTGCCGCATCTTCCGGAAGGAATCCCTGAAGTTTCTCTTTACATGCACGCACACCTTCTACATCTCCTGTGATTTCCTTGAAGAGCTGGAGATATTTCTCAACAGATTCCTCTGCATATCCATTTTCCTTCATCTCTGCTGCAACACCCTCAAGACCGATCTTGTCCATCTTATCCAGTGTAATGAATACGCTGTCATAATCCTTTTCTTCAAATCCGCTGTAAGCTGCCATTGCCTTCAGGAAACGACGGTCATTGATACGGATTGTAAAGTTATTGAAATCCAGTTTTCCAAGCAGAGATGTTGTAGCAAGGATCAGCTCGATCTCTGCAAGGTTAGACGGCTCACCGAGAATGTCAATATCACACTGCATAAACTGACGGTAACGTCCTCTCTGCGGACGGTCTGCACGCCATACACTTCCCATCTGGAGTGCTTTAAACGGTGCCGGAAGTTCATTTGAATGATTTGCATAATATCTGGACAGTGGAAGTGTCAGGTCATAACGAAGTCCTCCGTCTACAAGATCAGCTTCTTCCTTCGCCTCTGCAAGTCTTAACTTCTCTCCACGCTTTAAAATCTTGAAGATCAGCTTCTCATTATCTCCACCCTGCTTACTGCACAGATTCTCGATATGCTCTACACATGGTGTCTCAATGGATGAGAATCCAAAGCTTCTATATGTCTCTTTGATCAGACCGATCACATAATCTCTGATCTCCATCTCTGCAGGAAGAATGTCTTTCATTCCTGTTACCGGTTTTTTCTTTAATGCCATAGCACTTCTCCTTTTCGTTCTATCTTTTCACTACTATAATCTCTTGATTTCGTAATGTTCTTCATAAAAAATGCACCTTAATCACGAGTCTTATATAATAAGTCAACTCCTTCTTTAAGGGTTTCCGTTATCGTCTGTTGATGCTTCTCAGAATAGTCCCTAAGTTTCTGGTGTTCCTCCGTAGACATTCGGATTGTCACAATTTTATCTTTGATCACGTCTGACTTCGGACGTCCCATCTTAGCCATAGGCCTTCTCCTTTCTCTCACCTATACTATTATACTTTTGTAATACGAAATGTCAACTACTTTTGATTCTGTTTATTTTTGTTCTAATTGAATTACCTTTTTCGAGATGATATACTTTATTTGGATTAAAAAATCTGAATCTATGTTAATTTATTGCGTATTTAAAAACAGCTAAATTTTATGAAAGGAAACAAAAGACATGAATAATGACAGAAATACAAACTGTACAGATGTCGCGATTAAAAATGACAAAAAATCCATGCAAAAGCATTTAATTTATAGTCTTATATGCATTGCAATTGCATTAATCTCTTTTTTTGCAATCTCAAAATGGGCAACTTCCGCTGATACATACAGTAGGATTATTAATACTTTGAATGAATTGCAGAAAAAGGCTTTGGAGCTTACAGGTACTGCAACAGCACTTGCAACCGGAGCAGCTGCAATACCAGGAGATGCAACAACTCCTATTGCGAATAAGCTTGCTGATGTTGTAGGTTATATGGTGATCGTTTATGCTGTGATCATTATTGAGAAATATTTACTGACCATCACAGGATACATTGCCTTTAAAATCTTATTTCCTATCGGATGTATTCTGATGGCAACCGGTAATTTTCTGAAAGCCGGATGGAAGGAATTCATTTACAGGATCGGGATCAAAAGTATCATTCTTGGAATCCTTCTCTGGGGACTAATTCCTACCAGCGTCTGGGTGACGAATAAGGTGAACGAAACTTATGCAAAATCCTACGATATGGATTTTGCATTAGAAGATACTGAAAAATTATTGGATAAAGATAATGACTCTGCCTCTGCTGCCGACAGCAACAAAACAAATGATATTGAAAACAATAATACACCTTCTTCTATCACCGACTTTATCAACAACTTAAAAGACAAGGTAAGTGATGCTGTCGATACCGTCGGCACAGCTGCCTCAGAAAAAATCGATGCTATTGAGAAGGGCTTGAACAAGATCTTAGAAGGCGTGGCTGTAATGATCGTAACAACCTGTGCAATCCCAATTCTTGTAATGCTGACTTTTGTATGGATCTTAAAGAGCATAACGGGATTAAAACTTCCAAACATTACACAGCAGTCAATACCGAAGGTTTCTGAGATGAAGCGGAAAAAGAAAGCTGAGATCGATGGTTAGGAGGGGGCTTAAAATTTTTCCTGTTCATCAACTAGAATGCAAAGAAAGGACGGCCCGCCTCCCGGTGGAACCGTCCTTTCTTTACTTTTTTCAACTATATTTTAACTTTTAATCCTTCTCAAAAAGTGCTTTTTTTCGTTCAATCATCTCATCAATACGGTCAATATACTCTGTAATATTCTTCACATTTTCTACACGGATCAGATTTGTTTCTTTGCCACTGCGTGTCTTGATCTTCTCCGGCAAAACAAGCTTTGTCGTAGAGCCGGCACCGCAGGCAATAATTGTCTGTCGTTCTTCCATGATCAGGATGTTATACACCCCAGCCTTGTCCTGCTCTGCATATCCGACATTCTCAAAGTTTCCGGCAATGTTCTTCTGGCGATACAGGTAATATGGCACAAGCCCCATGCGTTCTGCTGACGCTGCTGCCGCCTCGACCATCTGTGTGATCTCAGTCCCAGGATCCATTGTTCTTCCTTCCTGACCGAACTTCGCCGCACGTTTGATTGCAAGTGCATGAACGGTCAGGCTGTCCGGGTGAAGCTTCTCGATCTTCTCAAGTGTATCCTGCATATCTGCCGCATCTTCTCCCGGGAGTCCGGCGATCAGATCCATATTGATATTATTGAATCCAAGCTCACGTGCGAGGTGGAAGATCTGTTCTACATCTTCTACCGTATGTTTTCTTCCGACAAGATCCAGTGTCTTCTGCTGCATTGTCTGTGGGTTGACGGAGATTCGGGTTACCGGATATTTGCGGATCACTTCGAGTTTTTCTCGTGTGATGCTGTCCGGTCTTCCGGCTTCAACTGTAAACTCAAGCACATGCTCCAGGTCGAAATTCTCCCGGATCGTTCCAAGCAGTCGGTCAAGCTGATCTGCCTCGAGTGTTGTCGGTGTTCCTCCACCGATATATACAGTATCGAGTGGCTTTCCCTGCATCAGCTTTGCGGTAGCTTTCAGTTCTTTGATCATCGCATCGAGGTAACGATCGACCTGATCTTTCCACTCAGCAATTGGCGAAGAGCTGAAGGAACAGTAGGAACAGATGCTTGGACAGAACGGGATTCCTGCATACAGGCTATAGCCATTCTTGCAGTCCAGCTGATCTAGAAGTGCCTTCTCACGGCAGGCAATTTCATAGGCAATCTGTGCTTTTTTATCACCAACACAATATTGTTCTTTTAGAAATCTAAAGATTTCTTCTTTTGTCATTCTCTGTTCGATTTTCTGCATTACAAGCTTTGTCGGACGGACTCCGGTCAGCATTCCCCAGGCAAGTTCCTGTCCTGTCTGCTTTGAGAGAAACTGATAGACTTTCTTCGTTACCTCGCGTTTCTCTTCCTGCACATCTTCTGTCTGCACGCACTCTTGCGGTGCAAGGGAAAAGCAAGTCCCTTCCGGCAAATGTATCTTCACCAGTGGTTCTTGCTTCTCATCTACTGTCTGCACGATATCCTCTTTTGGATAAAATGCTTTCGTGACATGGTATACGTTATAAGTAAATTTGTTCTTCTTACTTTCTATCTTTATCATATGAATGGATTATGCTCCTTCTCAAACTGAACTGATGTCTCTTCCATATGTCCCGGGTAGATCTTTGTGTCATCCGGAAGTGTCATGATCTTCTCCTGCACAGAACGGACCAGCTGGCTGCTGCTTCCTGTCGGGAGGTCTGTTCTTCCGATGGAAGCACAGAACAGTGTATCTCCACTGAACAGTCTGTGTTCTTTTGGAAGGTAATAGCAGCATCCTCCTACTGTATGTCCCGGTGTATGAAGTACATTAACTTCAATCCCTGCGCATTCGATCACCTGGCCGTCTTTCACCGGCTTTGCTCCGTGGAATGCGTATTTTGGTCCGTACATAGAAGATACATTCAGGCGGTCATCTTCGATCACCGGAAGTTCGTCTTCACCTGCGTAAACCGGCACAGGAAATGCTTTGAGGAAATCATCAATCCCCATGATGTGGTCGAAATGTCCATGCGTCAGAAACAATGCTTTCATTTCCAGTCCACTGTTCTTGATGTAATTGACGTATTCTTGCGGACATTCTGCCATATCCACTGCAAAACATTCCTTCGTCTCTTCATTAGTTACAATGTAGCAATTCGTTCCTATAGAGCCAAGTACAATACTTTCAACCTTCATTCTTTTTCCCTCCATCGACTTTTCTTTTATCGACCTGTTTCGAGCTATTCATTTATCATTCTATTCATTTATCGACATTTTTCATTGATCAGCCTGTTGTTCTCTCAATATCGATCACGCTTTCGATCTGTCTGAGCTTTCCGATCACTCGATTCAATTCTTCTCTTCCGTGCACGACAAATCCCATCTCCATTGTCGCTGTACCCTTCTTGCTTGTTCGGGTATTCATGGACTTCACATCAATCTTCTCTTCCGTAAATACCTTTGATATATCCAGCAGAAGTCCTCTTCTGTCATCTGCAAATATCTTCAGTTCTGCAAGATACTGACCGCCTTCATCGAGATCATTATCCTCCCACTCTGCTGTGATCAGACGGGATCTCTCAACATCTGACAGATTGATGATATTGATACAATCTGTTCTGTGGATCGACATTCCACGTCCCCTTGTCACAAAACCGACGATTTCATCTCCCGGTACCGGATTACAGCACTTTGAGAAACGTACTGCCATATCATTGATTCCTTTCACTACGATTCCACTCTTTGATTTGGCAATGTGTACTCTCTGTTTATTTGCTTCTGAAATCTTCTCTAAAATATTTTCGTCAGTGATCTCTTTCTTATGCTCTTTCTCATACTCTTCGAGCAGACGGTTTACGACCTGGCCTTCTTTCAGTCCGCCGTGTCCGATTGCCGCAAGTACTGCATCCCAGTCACGGAATCCGTACTTTTTCTGAACGATCTGCTGATATTTCGGTTTAAGCACATCTAGCAGACTGATCCCCTTGCTCTTACAGTACGCACTGATCAGATCTTTTCCGCGAATAATATTATCTTCTTTATATTCTTTCTTAAACCAGGAATTGATCTTACTCTTTGCCTGTGTACTCTTGACGATATTCAGCCAGTCACGGCTCGGTCCCTTGGAATTCTGAGATGTAAGGATCTCAATCCGGTCTCCGTTCTGGATCTTATAATCAATGTTTACAAGCTTGCCGTTAACTCTGGCGCCGACCATCTTATTGCCGACTGCACTGTGGATCGCATAGGCGAAGTCAACCGGTGTGGAGCCATTCGGAAGGTTCTTCACATCCCCGTTCGGTGTGAAGCAGTATACATCTTCCTGGAACAGATCCAGGTCACCCTTCAGCAGGCTTAAGAACTCACGGTTATCAGACATGTCTCTCTGCCATTCCAGGATCTGACGCAGCCAGTTCAGCTTCTCTTCCTGTGTGTTCAGTCCCTTCGTGTTGCTTCCGCCTGTTTCTTTATATTTCCAGTGGGCTGCGATACCGTATTCAGCTGTCTTATGCATCTCTTCTGTACGGATCTGGATCTCGAACGGCTGTCCGGATGGTCCAATCAGCGTTGTATGCAGGGACTGGTACATATTCGCCTTCGGCATAGCAATATAATCCTTGAAACGTCCCGGGATCGGTGTATACATCTCATGGATCACACCGAGTGCTGCGTAACAGTCTTTCACTGAATCTACGATAATGCGGACAGCGAACAGGTCATACACCTGATCAAGTGTCTTGTTCTGATTCACCATCTTCTTATAAATACTGAAGAAATGTTTTACACGTCCGTATACTTTTGCTTCAATATCAGCATTCTTCATATGCTTTGATACTTCTGCAACAATCTGTTGCACAAATTCTTCACGCTCTGTCTTACGTGCATTCAGATCATGCACCAGCTGGTTATAAACTTCCGGCTGGTAATATTTCAGAGAAAGGTCATCAAGTTCTGTCTTGATCTTGGAAATACCGAGACGCTGAGCGATCGGAGCGTAGATATCCATCGTCTCTCTGGATTTCTCTTTCTGCTTCGCCGGTGTCATAAACTCCATTGTACGCATATTATGCAGACGGTCTGCGAGTTTTACAATGATGACACGGATATCTTTCGCCATCGCAAGGAACATCTTCCTCAAGTTCTCTGCCTGGGCCTCCAGCTTGTCCTTGGAATAGTTCAACTGTCCCAGCTTGGTAACGCCGTCTACAAGAAGTGCCACCTCTTCGCCGAACTCTGTGGAAATCTCATCCAGTGTCATCGTCGTATCTTCTACCACGTCATGAAGCATTCCTGCCACGATCGTCTCTTTATCCATCTCGAGATCTGCAAGTATGATCGCCACCCAGAGTGGATGGATGATATAAGGTTCTCCGGATTTACGGAACTGATCCTTATGCGCTTCTTTGCCTATCTGATAGGCCTTCTCGATCATCGTAATATCCGCAGAAGGATGATACTTACGCACACGGGCTATTAAGGCCTGATATAACTCCTCCGGATCCTGATAATCCTCCGGTGCTTTTACTGCATGTCCGTCCACTATCTCCAGATTTTTATTCAGATCTTCATATTCCCGAGTGCCTGCCATATTGCCTTCCCCCTTCATTCATCCTTTGTTCTGAACAATTAATATGATTTAGTATATCACTATTTTTCCCTTTTTCAAATAAGAACTTCCCATTCTTCTTCATTTTAAGCAATTTGTACGGTTTTTTCGATATTATCTACTGATAATTGACAATTGTAAGCTGAATCGTTCTTTTCCCCATATATTCATTGACCGTAGGATAGTAGGTAAATGACATGATCTGCTTCTTTTCCATCTGCTGCAGACAGTCTTCCACTTCTCCGAAATAAACCGCTTCCATCTGATTTCCCTGCTGATCCTCCAGTCTGCATTTCAGCACATTCCGGTTCTTTCCGAAGATTCTTGGCTGGATCACGCGCAGTTTACTTTCTGCAAATAGCGGTTTCCCGTTGCCTTTTCCAAAAGGCTCCAATATCTTAAGTTCATGGATCAGCTCTTCATTAATATATGGAAATGGAAGCCGCATGTCGATCGACACCTTCATCTGCAGATCCTCTTCTGTCATATTCGCAAGTTCATTGATCCGTTTCCGGAAAACTTCGACATTTTCCTCTTCTAAGGAAAGTCCTGCTGCCAGCTTATGTCCTCCGAACTTCGTAAACAATTCCCTGCAGCGGCTCATTTCTGCAAACATATCGTATGCTTCGATCGACCGGCCGGAGCCTTTTACTCCTGTCTCTCCCTTTGTCAATACAAAGGTCGGACGATAATAACGTTCCTTGATCCTCCCCGCAATAATTCCGGCAATACTTTCGTGACACTCTGGAAGATACACGACCAGCACCTGGTCGTCCTTCCAGGAACTTGATTCAATCTGCCGGACAGCTTCTTCTACACCTTCTTCGGTCATTTCTTTCCGGCTGTCATTTAATTCTTTCAGATCTGCCGCCAGTGTCACTGCCTCTCTCCGGTTCGATGCATTAAGAAGTTCCAGTGCACGCTTGGCTGTATCCAGTCTTCCGCCGGCATTGATACACGGTCCGATCACAAAGCCGATATGATAAGTATTCAGGTTCGATGTATCTACACCTGTACATTGCATCAATGCGTGAAGCCCTTCATTCTTCGTTGTCTTCAGAAGCTCAAGTCCCTTTTTCACAAAGACACGGTTCTCTCCAACCAGATCCATCACATCCCCGATCGTGGCGATTGCAACATTTTCCATCAGGCTCTCCTGCAGATGTTCTACCTCCTGCTCTGACTTTCCAGACACTCTGTACAATACCTCAACCAGCTTATACGCTACAGCTGCGCCGCACAGCCCTTTAAATGGATACTCGCAGTCTGCTCTGTGTGGATCGACCACTGCATCTGCCGGTGGCAGGAGATACTTTTTCTCTCCATTTTCTTCCAGATACGGAACCTCATGGTGGTCTGTCACAACGATCGTCATCCCCTGTTCTTTTCCATAAGCGATCTCGTTCATTGCCGCAATTCCATTATCACAGGTGATGATCGTGTCTACGTCATCCTCCAGTGCACGGTCGATCAGCATCTGATTCAATCCATATCCGTCTTTGATCCTGTCTGGAATATCCGTATCCACATCTGCCCCAAGTCCTGCAAGCCCCTGTTGCAGAATGTACGTTGCATTGACACCGTCAATATCATAATCACCAATCACACGGATTTTCTTTCCTTCTTCTATTTTCTCCTTAAGAATATCCACTGCACGATCCATATCTTTCATCAGTAAGCCGTCATACAGATCCTCCACTGTTCCATTCAGATAAAAATCAATTGCTTCATCTCCGATCACATCACGGTTTCTCATCAGTCGTGCAATGATCGGGGAAATCTGATATTTCTCTGCTATTCCATTAAAATCCGCCTTTTTCATCGTGACGAACCATTTTTCCATCCAAATATCCTCCCAATCTGTCACTATCATATCTTCTTATTATAACAAAAATCTGCCGTATCGAAAATCATTTTTCATTTCCGATACGACAGATTTTATTTCTTAGCGCTTTTTGCTCTTTTTGTTCTTGAAAGAAGTCTTCTTTCCTTTTTTCTTCTTGGAGCTGTCGTCTGCAGCGGTATTTGCTGCTGCGTTACTCTCTGTGGAAGTAGTTCCTTCTTTCTTGTCTGCTGCTTTTGCAGAAGCTGTCTTTGTGCCAGAAGCTATTCTTGCAGCCTTCGCTTCCTCGCCAAGTCTTGTCTTCATTACATACCACAGAGCACCTGTGATACATACGGATGTATATCCACCGCAGATGATACCTACCATCAGTGGTGCAGCGAATTCCTTAATGGAGCTTACACCCAGGATATACAATGCAACAACCATGACAAATGTTGTAAAGTTTGTGTAGATTGTTCTTGTCAGTGTCTGAGTGATGCAGCGGTTTACAAGATCCTGCATATCTTCTGTGCGGCTCTTTGCTGCCAGCGCCTCACGGATACGGTCAAAGATAACAATCGTACCGTTGATAGAATATCCGACAATCGTCAGCATACATGCGATAAATGTATTTCCGACAGATACTCTTGCGATCACATAGAATCCAAGAACTACAAGTACGTCATGCATCAGTGCAATAACAGCACTTGTTGCGAAACGAATATCTTTGAAACGGAACCAGATGTAAAGCAGCATACAGATTGTAGCAATGATCACAGCTATAACCGCATCTCTTCTCATCTCGGAACTTACTGTTGAACTGATATTTTCTGTTGCGATATCAGATGCCTCTACACCGTAGTTTTCATTTAAATATGAAGCAAGTGCTTCACGTTTCTCAAGATCAAGTGTCTGTGTCTTGAAGACTACCTGGTTGCTCTCTTTTACTGTCTGAACCTGAATATTCTTATCTCCTGTGATCTCTTCCAGACTTGGGATCATCTGGCTGTCGATCTCTTCGAGTGTATATTCTTTATCAAATGTTACATTTGTTGAAGTACCGCCTACGAAATCAAGGCTGTAGTTCATCGCACCGATTCCTCTTGCATGGTTCACACCCATCATGACCGGTCCGGCCAGACAAAGGATAATGGAAACAATGAAGAAGATCTTTTTCTTTCCAAGGAAATCAACCGGCTTACGTTCTTTCAGATGTCTTCCGTATACTTTCTCGCTACGGATACCTGCTCCATAGAATGCAAAGATGATCAGTCTTGTGATCACGAGTGCTGTAAACATGGATACAACGATACCAAGTGCAAGTGTCTGGGCGAATCCCTTTACAGTACCGCTTCCGCGAAGCCACAGCACACCGGCTGCGATCAGTGTTGTGATATTTCCGTCAACGATTGCGGACATTGCTTTCTGGAATCCTGATTTCAGAGAAGCATGTACGCTCTTTCCTTCTGTCAGTTCTTCTTTCACACGGGCGAAGATGATAACGTTCGCATCTACTGCCATACCGATACCGAGGATGATACCTGCGATACCCGGAAGTGTTAGTGTAATGTCAAATGCATTCAGAAGGATTAAGATCAGTTCTGTATAAAGGATCAGTGCAAGGCTGGATGCAAGTCCCGGAAGGAGATATACCCAGCACATGAATACACATACAATTGCCAGACCGATTGCTCCGGCAATCAAACTGCCTTTCAGTGCGTCCTGTCCAAGCTGTGCTCCTACTACTTCTGAACTCAGCTCTTCAAGTTCCAGATTCAGTCCACCGATACGGATCGTGGAAGCAATATTATCAGCCTCTTCGTAATCCATGTTTCCTGAGATCTGAGCCTTTCCATTCTCGATCACTGCTTTTACACTCGGTACACTGATCAGAGCACCATCATAGTAAATAGCAATTGTATCATGATTGTTGTTATAAGCTTCCTCTGTTGCTGTCTTGAACTTCTCAGCACCTTCATCTGTCAGCTCAAGGTCAACCCCGTACTTTTTATTTCCTGTTGTTGAGTCATTGATTGCTCCGGCTGAAGCTGTCTTTACTTCTGTACCTGTCAGTACAATGGAGTCTGTATCTTTCAGTTCGTCGATCGACTTATTCAGTGTATATCCGGAAGCTGTCAGGGAATAGTTTTCATTTCCCTCACTGTCTTTATGCTTGATAAAGTACAGTGATCCCGGCTGTCCAAGTTCTTCCAGGATCTTGTTCGCGTCGTTCACACCCGGAATCTCGATACTGATACGGTTGTCTCCAACCTGATAAGCCTGTGCCTCTGTGCTGTACTGCTCCACACGTTTCTGAAGCTTGTACACGGTGTCATCCATGTCTGCCTGAGATGGCTTGTCACCTTTTACCTGATATGTAATGCTGACTCCACCTTCCAGGTCAAGACCAAGATTGATGTTCTTTGCAGCTCCCATTCCCTTTAAATCAAGTCCAAGCACACAGGTCATACCGAAGAGTGCTGTAACTGCGATTACGAGAATGAGGCTGAGAATACTCTTACCTTTCTTCATCTCTTTCTTTCCTTTCTTGACTGCTGCTCTCTAACTTTATTGTTCTTCATCCGCCAGGGCAGCCTTTATCATGATCGCACATTCCACACGTTTTCTCTCCATCTCACAGCTCACTTCGTAAGTATCATGGATCGTATTGTGGAACTTGTAAGAATTCGCCATACAGCCGCCACTGCAGTAGAATCTGGCAAAGCAGGTTCTGCAGCTTTCCTTGGAATATACGCTGCATCCACGGAATTCTTCCGCAATCTCCGGTTTTGTAATTCCCTCATCTACATTTCCCATGAGGAATTCTTCCTGTCCTACAAACTGATGACATGGGTAGAAATCTCCCCAAGGTGTCACTGCTAGATACTCTGTACCTGAACCACAGCCGGACAGACGCTTGGACACGCACGGTCCTCCTTCAAGATCGATCATGAAGTGGAAGAAATTGAATCCTCTTCCGCTCTTCTCACGCTCGATCAGGAATTTTGCGAGTTTATCATATTCTTCAAAGATCTGTGGAAGATCTTCTTTCTGGATTGCATATGGTTCTGTGTCATCACCTACTACAGGCTCGATTGACATCTGCTTGAATCCAAGATCTGCGAAATGTTCTACATCCTTGGAAAAATCCAGATTATTTCTTGTAAATGTACCTCTAATGTAGTACTTCTCCTGATTACGGCTCTCTGCCAGCTTCTGGAACTTCGGAACAATCAGATCATAGCTTCCTTTTCCGTTACGGAACGGGCGCATCTGGTCATTCACTTCTTTTCTTCCGTCAAGACTGATGACAACGTTGTCCATCTCTTTGTTCACGAACTCCTGAACTTCATCGTTCAAAAGAACTCCGTTTGTTGTCAGTGTGAAACGGAAATGCTTGTCATGAAGTTTCTCCTGCTCTCTTCCGTAAGCAACCAGGTCTTTGACAACCTGCCAGTTCATCAGCGGCTCACCACCGAAGAAGTCAACCTCAAGGTTTCTTCTTGTTCCTGAATTCGCGATCAGGAAATCAAGTGCTTTCTTACCAACCTCGTAAGACATCAAAGCCCTGCGGCCGTGGTATTCTCCCTCTTCCGCAAAGCAGTACTTACAGGCAAGGTTACAGTCATGTGCAATATGAAGACATAAAGCCTTAACAACTGTCTTACGCTGCTTTACAACGTCGATAAAGCTCTCATAAATGTCTTTTGTAAACAGACGTCCCTGTTCCGTCAGTTCTGTTACTGCCTCTAAAATATCCAGCAGATCTTTCTCAGAATATTTCTCTCCAAGCTCTTTTTTCAATGCTTCTGCTGTTTCCGGAGATTTCAATGTCTCCACTGTATGATCTTCATTCATGCGATTAAGCACTTCGATGACATCATACGCTTCCTGATCCACAACATGTACAGCTCCGCTGTTCACGTCGAGGACGATATTATATCCATTGTTCTGGTACTGATGTATCACGTGGATACCTCGCTTTCTATATGTATTTGTAAATCTATTTGTAACTGTTCAAAGCCCGGCATTTTCACAATGCAACTCTAAAGCAGATACGTCTAAAACATGCTTAAGGCAGCGATTTGCACCGCTGCCTCACCTGTAATCCTGTTGCTGTTTTCGCATAATTGCAGGCAGTATCACCGCTCAAAGCAACTCTGCAGCAACATTATCTTCACTTTCAGGTTTTCTTATTTTGCGTTTTCGCAAGTCTGGTTTCCTACTGTACAGGATGTCTTACATGCAGACTGGCAAGATGTCTGGCACTCTCCGCATCCACCTTTTTTAACTGTGTTGTTCAGTGTCTGTGTATTCAGTGTTTTAATGTGTTTCATTTTTACTCCTCCTAACTTCGCACATATTGCTTTCGCTATTATAGCACACACAGCCAGGTTTTTAAAGTATTTTTTCACACATCTGTCTGGTTTTTCTTCATGCGACCATCCCACCAAGCATTCCGCCTCCGGTACAAAGTACAAATGTCAGAAACAAATCGCCTGTCCCTGACGAAACCTCACGGTACATTCCAAATGAGATGAGCAGTAATAGAACAAAATAAACCACACCGGTTCCAAACCCCCAGAGGAACTTCTTTTGGCCTTCCAGTTTTCCCATCACAAAACCACCGGAAAAAGTTCCTATTACATAAATGAGAATAATTCCCAGATTTACATTTTCTTCACTCAATCCTGCTTTATAAAGGAGAAGTGCAAGAATTAACAGAAACATTCCTGTGACCAGATAGGCGCAAAGTAATGCCTTCACTAAATTTTCTGCGTATATTATCCCTTTTTTCCCATGATTTTCTCTCATTTTCTTTTCCTTTCGATGCATGTCCGGTTTCCACTGATACTATTCTATGCATCCTCCTGGAAAAATATGACACTTTTAACTTAACTGCCTCCCAAGCAGATCTGCTGCGCCTGCCGCAAACTTCTTTTCCATTTCTCCAAAATGCTTTTTCTCATTTTTCTGCAGAAAGATCACTCCACCTGCAATATCACCTTCACTGAGAATCACACTGATTATTTCCTCGCTGTATTCACTCCTGTCTTTTGTAATTGCTACAAACTCAGCGTCACCGCTCTTTTTCAACACGGTCTTTCTTTCTTGAAACACTTCTGTCAGCTCTGCACTCAACAGCATTTCCTGAAGTTCTTTCTTCCCGTTTCCTGCTGCCGCGATCACCTGATCCGTGTCAGTGATACAGACTGTACAGCCAAGTGTCTTTGAAAGACTATCTGCATAAATCCCTGCCAGTGATCCTAGTTCACCGATCGGAGAATATTTCTTTAAAATCACCTTTCCTTCTCTGTCTGTAAAAATTTCCAGTGGATCACCTTCGCGGATCCGCAATGTCCTTCTTATTTCTTTCGGAATTACGATTCTTCCAAGATCATCTATCCTCCGGACTATCCCTGTGGCTTTCATGGCACATTTCCGTTACTGAAAACTTATAAAAAGTTATAAACTTCCATGTTTCATTCCTACTTCAACGAGTATGCTTTTGATGATATAAATATCTATCTAC
>ENA-OOWO01000513-OOWO01000513.1-human-gut-metagenome-genome-assembly--contig:-NODE-513-length-25988-cov-4.227741_pt1 | contig 25988 bp, 20 predicted proteins | sample MGYA00241579_ERZ501327 | MGnify/ENA primary metagenome ERZ501327 (study PRJEB25962, sample SAMEA2042836) | human gut metagenome | biome: human gut; feature: human-associated habitat; material: faeces...
CACCGATGACAAGGTGAGAGCGCTTTTTTGCTTGCGTTAGATATACTGTTCACACCAATGTTTTACCTTCTCACCCACCTGCCGAGCGGTCAGCCCGTCGGTAGAAAGAAATGTTACGTTTTTCTTTTCCCGGAACCATTCCCGTTTCAGCGACAGAAGATGGTTCAGGTAATACGCAAAGAATTCCCGGGAACGGGTGGCATCTCCCGCTTTACGGGCACGCAGGACGGCTTCGGAAGCGTCCAGAAACAGAATGTGCTCCGGCATACAAGCCTGCACCGCTGCAAGCTCCGGGGCTAAAGCCTGCCGGATCGCTTCCATCTCCCACTCCAGCCCCCTGCTCTTGGGGTAGTTCAAGGTGTAGAACTCAATCTCCTCCGCGCCGAAATCCATCACGGCGTGGGGGTATTTTTTTGCTTTCTGCCCGCGGCGCAGCTCATTGCGCAAAAAAGCCGTTGGATCTCCAGATAGTCCGCATAGCTGTTCTTATTCAACCCACGCTGCTTTATCTCTGCAAGGACGGCAGCGTTGTCCTCAAAACAAACCTGTACCTGTTGGCAGTGCTGTTCCAGATAGCGGGCTGCCGTGGTCTTTCCCACTGCCATGCAACCCTGTAAGGATAAGATCATAACATTTTGCCCCCTCTCCTTTTTTCACATAGTATAGCACATTCAGCTGTGTACCGGGAAGCGTTTTTCGCGCAAAAAGTTACAAACCGGTACGATAATTTCCGGTCGTTTTTGACTTGTACCGGGAATTTTCGGTATTTTCAGATTTGCTGCTCTGCACGCAAATCAAACTGCACAAATGCGAGGGGCGGCATTGCACACCTTGTACAAAGTTGTATCACACTTATTGATTTTTTATACAGAATGTGCCATACTAATGTCGCTGGGAACGTTCCCGACAACGTTCCCGAAACACTTTCAGAAAGTGAGGCCCGCCGACATGGCAAACCTGACCATCAAGGACATCGCACGGATCAGCGGTTGCTCTGTCAGCACCATCTCCCGTGTGATCAACGACAGGCCGGATGTCCGCCCGGAGACCAAGGAGCACGTTCTGAAGGTGATGCGGGAGGCCGGGTTTGTGCCCAACACCAACGCCCGACAGCTGAAGATTCAGCAGTCCCGCAGTCTGGTGTTCGTAGTAAAAGGCACCCGGAATATTTTCTTCTCGGATTTTCTGGTGCAGCTTCAGCGTGCCGCCACCCTGTACGGATACAACGGCATCGTCTCTTACTTGGACGAGAACGCCAACGAGATCGACGCCGCCGAAAAGATCCTGCGGGAGATCAAGCCCAAAGGCATCATCTTCTTAGGCGGCAGCGTAGCCAACTTCCAGCGGGGCTTCGACCGTATCAATGTTCCCTCAGTGCTCACTACGCTGGTCACGGACGAGCTGGACTTTCCCAACCTTTCCATGGTGGGCGTAGATGACCGGGCAGCGGCCTATACCGCTGTGGACTACCTGATCCGGCAGGGGCACCGCAAGATCGCCGTTTTGGGCGGTCCGGTGACCAGCTACCCCAGCCTGATGCGCCGTCAGGGCGCACAGCAGGCCATGGAGGATGCGGGCATTGTGTTCAACGACAAGCTGTACGGCCTATCCAACTACGATTTCGAATCCGCCTACCACGCCATGAACAGTCTGCTGGCCCGACGGGCAGAGTTCACCGCCCTCTTCGCCATGAGCGATGTCATCGCCTTTGGCGCCATCCGGGCGCTGGTAAGCGCCGGGCTGCGGGTACCGGAGGATGTTTCGGTGATCGGCTTTGACGGCATCACGATGTCCCGCTACTGCGTGCCGGTGATGACCACCATTGTCCAGCCCAGCGAGCAGATCGCGCTGCAAAGCATCGAGTTGCTGGTGCGGCAGATCGAGCATGGCTCCCCTGCCCAGACCGTGACCCTGCAGCCGGAATTGCAGCAGGGCGAAAGCGTAAGGGCAATTTAAATTTTGTATTCCCTCCGTCGAAGGACGGAGAGTATATAGTTGATCTGTAATTTTAATAAGAAGGAGAACTTATTATGAAAAAGATGATCACTCGTCGTAACTTCCTGAAGGCCGCTGGCGTTTCTGCCGCTGCTCTGGGTCTGGCTGCCTGCGGCGGCTCTTCCAGCAGCACCGCTTCCTCTGCTGCCAGTTCTACCGCTGCTTCCAGCACCGCTGCAAAGGCAGACGGCAAGGTCTATTACCTGAACTTCAAGCCCGAGCAGGATCAGGATTGGCAGGATCTGGCCGCTGAGTACACCAAGGAGACCGGCGTGCCTGTGACCGTTGTCACCGCCGCTTCCGGCCAGTACGAGACCACCCTGATGAGCGAGATGGAGAAGAGCGAGGCTCCCACCCTGTTCCAGGTGAACGGCCCTGTTGGTCTGGCAAACTGGAAGGATTACTGCTACGACCTGTCCGGCAGCCAGCTGTACGGCGAGCTGACCAGCGATTCCTTTGCACTGAAGGACGGCGATGCTGTTACCAGCATTGCATACGTCATTGAGACCTACGGCATCATCTACAACAAGGAACTGCTGACCGCTGCCGGTTACAAGCAGGAGGACATCAAGGGCTTTGCCGACCTGAAGAAGGTCGCTGATGACATTCAGGCTCGTAAGGCTGAGCTGGGCGTGGACGGTGCTTTCACCTCCGCTGGCATGGACGGTTCTTCTGACTGGCGCTTCAAGACCCATCTGGCAAACCTGCCCATCTACTACGAGTACAAGGCAGACGGCATCGGCTCCACCGACGCCATCAAGGGCACCTATCTGGACAACTACAAGCAGATCTGGGATCTGTACATCACCGATTCCACCTGCGATCCCAAGCTGCTGGCTTCCAAGACCGGCAACGACGCTGTTGCTGAGTTTGTGGGCAAGAAGGCCGTGTTCTACCAGAACGGCACCTGGGCTTACAATGACGTGAAGGATCTGGGCGATGACAATCTGGGTATGCTGCCCATCTACATCGGCGTGGACGGCGAGGAGAATCAGGGCCTGTGCACCGGTTCCGAGAACTTCTGGTGTGTCAACAACACCGCTTCCGAGGCCGACATTCAGGCTACTCTGGACTTCCTGTACTGGTGTGTCACCTCTGAGACCGGCACCAGCGCAATGGCTGACAAGATGGGCTTCGTCATCCCCTTCAAGAAGGCTAAGGACTCCACCAACCCCCTGATCACCATTGCAAACCAGTATGTGGCCGACGGCAAGACCAGTGTTGACTGGTGCTTCTCCACCATGCCTTCCGAGGAGTGGAAGAACGGCGTGGGCAGCGCTCTGACTGCATACGCAGCAGGCACCGGCAAGTGGGACGACGTTGTCACCGCATTTGTGGATGGCTGGGCCAAGGAGTACAAGCTGGCCAACGGCTAAGCCTTTGACTGGAGATCTCCCTAGGAATTAAAAAGGGAGGCGGGCGAGAAGTTCGCCCGCCTCCTTTCTTTTTTATCAGACAGCTCCCTCAGGAGGTATATCATGCAAAAAGCCATTAGTAAATACTGGCCGATATTTGTGCTGCCTACTCTGGTCGCCTTTATTATCGGCTTCATCTGGCCCTTTATCTGGGGCGTTTATCTGTCCTTCCAGCGGTTCACCACCGTGTCCAAGACTACATTTGTGGGCATCCAGAACTACCTCTCGGTATTTCAGGATTCCACCTTCCTGCACGCTTTCGGCTTTACGGCGGTCTTTACCGTGGTGAGCACTGTGCTCATCAACGTGTGCGCCTTTGCCATTGCGCTGGTGCTGACCCGCGGCATCAAGGGCACCAACATCTTCCGTACCGTGTTCTTTATGCCCAACCTGATCGGCGGCATTCTGCTGGGCTATATCTGGCAGATCCTGCTCAACGGCGTGCTGGCGAACCTGCAGAAGCCTCTGCTGGCTCTGGATGCCAAGGCCGGTTTTGTCGGTCTGGTCATCCTGATGTGCTGGCAGCAGATCGGCTACATGATGATCATCTATGTGGCTGGCCTGCAGAGCGTGCCCGGCGACCTGATCGAGGCCGCTAAAATCGATGGTGCCAACGACCGCGAGATCCTGTTCAAGATCAAGATTCCCATGGTCATGCCCAGCGTGACCATCTGCACCTTCCTGACCCTGACCAACAGCTTCAAGCTGTTCGACCAGAACGTGGCTCTGACCGCAGGCGAACCCGCCAACGCCAGTGAAATGCTGGCACTGAACATCTACAACACCTTCTACGGCCGCTCCGGTGCGCAGTGGAAGGGCATTGGTCAGGCAAAGGCTGTTGTGTTCTTCCTGATCGTGGTGGTCATCTCGCTGATCCAGCTCCACTTTACCCGCTCTAAGGAGGTGCAGCAGTAATGTCGAAACAGAAAAGAACCTGGGATGTCATCCTTGTTGTTGTAATGGTGCTTCTCTGCCTGCTGTGGATCTACCCCATCGTGCTGATCCTGCTGAACAGCTTGAAAACCGAGGGCAGCTTTACTACCTCCACGGTGTTCCGTCTGCCCACCGCCGAGACCTTTGCCGGACTGCGCAACTACGTTTACGGCGTGACCAAGATGAACTTCCTCTCCAGCATGGGTTACAGCCTTTTGATTACCGTTACCAGCGTGGTGCTGATCCTGCTGTGCTGCTCCATGACCGGTTGGTACCTGACCCGCGTAAACAACAAGCTGAGCAAGTTCATGAACCTGCTGATCGTGTTCTCCATGGTCGTTCCCTTCCAGATGGTCATGTTCACCCTGTCCAAGACCGCTGACCGTCTGAACCTGAACAACCCTTGGAACATCTGCATCATCTATCTGGGCTTCGGCGCCGGTCTGGCCGTATTCATGTTTACCGGCTTTATGAAGAGCGTGCCCATGGAGATCGAGGAAGCAGCCATGATCGACGGCTGCAACCCCATCCAGATCTTCTTCAAGGTCGTGTTCCCCATCCTGAAGCCTACCATGATCTCCACTGCTATTCTGGAGACCATGTGGGTGTGGAACGACTACCTGCTGCCCACGCTGGTGCTGGATATCAAGAAGTACCGCACCATCCCCATGGCGATCCAGTATTTCCGCGGCGGCTACGGCCGTGTGGAGCTGGCTCCCATGATGGCCTGCATCATCATTGCTATCATCCCCATTATTATCCTCTACATGACCTGCCAGAAGTACATCATCGAGGGTGTCGTGGCCGGTGCTGTAAAGGGCTAAGGAGGTGCACGTTATGCGTGCAAGTGGCATTCTGATGCCGGTGTCCAGCCTGCCGGGGCCTTTTGGCATCGGTACGCTGGGCAGTGAAGCGACCGCATTCGTTGATTTTCTGGCCGAGGCAAAGCAGACTTATTGGCAGATCCTGCCCATCGGCCCTACCGGCTATGGCGACAGCCCCTACCAGAGCTTTTCCGCCTTTGCCGGAAACCCCTACTTTATCGATTTCCGTCTGCTGGCGGCAGATGGTTATTTGACTGCTGAAGAGATCCCCGCCGCGCAGCCGGTGGACACCGTTGACTACGGTGCGCTGTACAACCAGCGCCCGGTGCTGCTGAAAAAGGCTGCTGACCGGCTGCTGGCAGCCCCCTCCCCTGCTTATGAAGATTTCTGCGCGGCACAGAGCTTCTGGCTGGAGGACTACGCCCTGTTCATGGCCGTAAAGGCTGAGCAGGGGCAGGCAGGCCTTGCCGACTGGCCGGACGCCCTGCGCTGCCGGGAGCCGGAGGTCATTGCCGCCGCAAAGGTACGGTTGGCAGACCAGATCAACTACCACAAGGCGGTGCAGTTCTTCTTCTACACCCAGTGGAACGCGCTGAAGGCCTATGCCAACCGCAAAGGTGTCCTGCTGGTGGGCGATATCCCCATCTACGTCAGCCCGGATTCCAGTGACCTGTGGACCCACCCGGAGCTGTTCCAGACTGATGGACAGATGCACCTGACCCATGTAGCCGGCTGCCCGCCGGATGCCTTTGCGGCAGACGGACAGTTGTGGGGCAACCCGCTGTATGATTGGCCCGCCCACAAGGCCACCGGCTTTGACTGGTGGAAGCGGCGCATGAAGCACGCCACCTCTATCTACGATGTGGTGCGCATTGACCACTTCCGCGGTTTCGAGAGTTACTACTCTATCCCTGCCGAAAACACAACGGCTGCAGGCGGTCACTGGGAAAAAGGCCCCGACCGGGACTTTATCCACGCCATGCAGCAGGCGCTGGGCGGCGGCAATATCATCGCCGAGGATCTGGGCTACTTGACCCCGGAGGTGAAGGCGATGCTGGCCGAAAGCGGCTACCCGGGCATGAAGATCATGCAGTTTGCCTTCGACAGCCGGGAGTCGGGCAACTACCTGCCCCACACCTACCCCCGCAACAGTGTGGTGTATACAGGCACCCACGATAACGTGACCACCGAGGGTTGGCGCAGCAACGCCAGCGCCGAGGACGTAGCCTACGCCTGCCGGTATCTGCGCTGCACGCCGGAGGAGTTGACCGAAGGCATGATCTGTGCCTGCCTTGCCAGCGTTTCGGATACTGCCATCATCCCGCTGGCAGACTGGCTGCATCTGGGCAGCGAGGCCCGCATCAACACCCCCAGCACGCAGGGCGCAAACTGGCGCTGGCGGCTGGCGCAGTCCCTGCCCGCTGCATTGGCCGGGCACATCGCCGCGCTGACCACGCTGTATGAGCGCGTGCCGAAAGCACTTTGACCTCGTTTTCCTTTCGTTTGGCAACCTGTAAAACACACAAGGCATCTGCTTTGCCCGCTGCTGCGTTCTGCGCAACGGGTACTGGCAGATGCCTTTGTTGTTGATCGGCTTTTTCAGCACATTTTTGCTACAACATTTTTTCGCCGTAAAAAAGCAGGAGTTTTGCGCGTTTATGGCGTATTCAGGTCAGTTTTACAACGCATCGTCACAATATATTCACAAATGTATCATGATTTTCAAACCCGCGCTCTCTTGTCATTTTTGTGCAGATATGCTACAATTCAGTTACTAGATGAACTGCCCCTTGGGGAGTTCTGTGTGCGAAAGGAGTTTTCCATCATGGATCATACATATCAGCGCCCGCTGCAGCTGCCCGCCTGCTGCTCTGTGCTCTCTGCCGAGGAGATGACCTATACCGAGGGCGGTGCCCTTTCTATCAACATCACTCCGGAGCAGGTGATGGCCTTTGGCATCAATGCCACGGTAAACCTGCTGGGCATGATGGGCCGCTATGCGTTCCAGGCTGCAGTTTCCGGTATGCAGAATGCCCTGAACGATGGTTTGGGTGTTGGTGATGCAATTGGGCACTACTGGGGCAAGCTGAACACATGGAGCAAGGTTGCCACGATCGGTATGGCTGGTCTGGGCGGTTATTATGCCTATTGTCAGGCACGCAGCATCTATCTCTCCATCAAAAATCTTGTGGACGCCTTTAAGAATACGTACAACGAAATTCAGGCCAAAAAGAAGGCAGAACAGGAGGCCGCCGAGCAGCAGAATTGTCTGCCTACTCTGGTAGCTCTGTGCTGATCTTTCATCGACCCGGAAAGGAGTGTTTTTATTTATGAAAAAGCTTCAGCTGCCCTCTTCCTACGCAGCCCTCTCCCCCGAGGAGCAGTGCGCTGCCTTTGGCGGCAGCGAATTCGGCGATGCTGTCGGCAGCTTTTTTGACAATCTGCACTTCAATGATTTCTTCTGGAACGGTGGGCTGATCTCGTTTTCCTTCACCTTTGTGCCCATGCTACTTTTCCGCGTGATCAAGACAGGTGTGCAGACCGGGATCAAGCTCTCTCAGCAGATCGGCCGCCTGCTTGGCATCACCCGCGAGGCTACCGTCACTGCCGTCCAGTACTTGGATAATACGCAGCAGCGAAATGACCAGCCGGTCGAAAATTCTCTCCCCCAGCTTTTTTCTCTTCAGTAATAAGCTATAAGAAAGCCGTGCATCCCGGAGCATTCCGGCTATGCACGGCTTTTTGTTTTGTTCAGATCACCCGGACTGCACCCTGCTCCCGCAGGCGCAGCACATAGCAGCTGCCCTGCCCGAATACCTGCTCGATGGCTGTATGGTACCGCTCCAGCAGCTGCCCGGGCACATAAGCCTGAATGGTGCCTGCAAAGCCGCCGCCCTGCATCCGCCATGCGCCCTCACTGCCCTGCAGAATGCTCTGGCTCAGAGCCAGCGCTATGGACAGTCCCTGATGCCGCACATCCGCTGTGCAGTACACATTCTGACACAGCGCAAAGGAAGCCTGTCCGCTCTGCTTCACCAGACCTGCAAACACCGGGAACTGCTTTGCATAAAGCGCATCCCGCTGCGCCAGCGTGCGGGCATTCTCCTCAAAATAATGGATCGCCCGCAGCACTGCACGGTCTCCGCAGCAGCTGCGCAGGACAGGCAGTGCCATCCAGAACGCGTTCTCTTCCACCTGACCCAGCAGCGGCTTTCCGAAGCAGGCGGCCACCTGCTCCATCTCCTGCCGAATCGCCGCAAACTCGCTAGTCAGTTCGCTGTGGCTGCCCCGGGTATCGGTGACGCAGAGGAACATTCCTTCCGGCAGCAGACCGTCTGCATGGAGCTTTTCGATCTTTGGGGTGCGCGGATCGGCAAAATCCGCAAAGATAATGCCGCCCACCGCACTGGTCAGCTGATCCAAAAGACCGCTGGGCTTGCCGAAATAGGTGTTTTCCGCATACTGGCAGATGCCCGCCAGCTCTGCCGGGGTCAGCCCGGTGCTGTATTCCTCGTTCCAGATAGAGGCCATGCCCATCTCAAAGGCCGCCGAGCTGGACAGACCGGAGCCCCGCAGCACATCGCTGGCGGTGTAGGCGTCAAAGCCGCCGATCTGCTTATCCACTGCGCGGAAGCCCTCGGCAATGCCGCGGATCAGGCTGGCCGAATGGGTGCTCTCCCCTGCCTGCGGCTCCGCGGTGGCCAGATCAATGACATCCAGCTTGTTGAACCCCCGGGACTTGACCCGCACATAGCCATCCGTATTGCGGGCCGCCACTGCCACCATATCCAGCGTGACCGCTGCCGCAAGGCCGTAGCCCCCCTGATGATCCGTGTGGTTGCCGCCCAGCTCTGCCCGCCCCGGTGCAGAGTACACCTGCACCTGCCGCCCGGGGCCGAAATACAGTTCAAACTGCTCCAGCGCAGCCGCATAGCGCCCGCGCTGCCGCTGCAAAACCGCCGGATCCGCCCCATAAAGTGCAGCAAGTACGGCGTCCCAGCTGCCCTGCAGGATCTGTTTTCTGAGTTGTGCACTGGTGGCCATGACAGCTCCTCCCCTCCGGAATAAACGATTCTGCTCTTTTTGCCTATTGTAAAGCATTTCGGGCGTTTTTTCAATTTATTTGACCTAAAAATCCAAAATTTGGCGTCAGGTGCAAAGAATAAGATGTACTTTTGTTGAATTTGCAGGGCATTCTATGGTATACTGGGTGCAGAATGTGACAGGACGGAGGTAAAGCTGCCATGCCAGACGTTTATAAGCAATCCTTTAAGCAGAATTACACCAACAATATCGAATTGTCCATCTTCAACTGCGGCTTGGAGCGCTGCGCTCCGGGCCAAACATGGGGACCCGGCATCCGCGACCACTACCTGATCCATCTGGTGGTATCCGGCAAGGGCATCTTCGAGGTGGGCGGCCGCACTTGGGAGGTAAGCGAGGGCGACCTGTTCTTTGCCCGCCCCAGCCAGCTGATCCGCTACACCGCCGACGAGCAGCAGCCGTGGGAGTACAGCTGGGTGGGCTTTAACGGTGCCTGTGCCCACAAGCTGGCCGCGCAGCTGCCCTTTACGGACGATGCCCCTGTGCACCACACCAGCGACCCGGACGGGATGCGGGCAGCGCTGACCAACATCTATTCCTCCCGCGGGCTGCAGCCACAGGACGAGGCAGCCATGGTGGGGTATCTGTACCTGTTTATCGCTGCCTTGATGCGGGAGACCAGCGCAGGCAAGCCCCACACGGCCTCCTCCTCCAGCCAGTATGTGCTGAACGCCATCAAGTACATCCAGTTCAACTACTCCCACGACATCTCCATTGACGATGTAGCCAAGAGCGTGGGGGTTTCCCGCAGCCATCTGTACCGGGTGTTCATGTTGAACGTGGGCAAGAGCCCCATCGACTACCTGACCGAGTACCGCATCAACGAGGCCTGCAAGCTGCTGCGCGCCGGCAACCTTTCCATTGCGGAGGTTGCGGTGTCGGTAGGCTTCTTTGACCAGTTCTACTTCTCACGGGTGTTCAAGCGCGCCAAGGGCGTGCCGCCCAGCAAGTATTTTGCCGCCCAGCAGGACGCCGACCCGGCAAGCCCTGCCCAACTGTAACCTGAGCCCATCACACAAGGAGAAACCATGCCTTTACAGAAAAACCAGATCCTGACCCTGCGCATCGAACGTCTTTCCAGCGACGGCAGCGGTGTGGCCCACAGTGCCGATGGCGAGGCCGTATTTGTCCCCGGCACCGCCCCCGGGGACGAAGCACGGGTGCGCATCGTGAAGGACTGCGGCCGGTATGCCTTTGGCATTCTGGACGAGCTGCTCACCCCCTCGCCGGACCGCATTCCGGTGGACTGCCCGGTGGCAGGCCCCTGCGGCGGGTGCAGCCTGCGGCATCTGGATTATGCCGCTGAGCTGCGCGCCAAACAGGAAAGCGTGCTGGATGCCTTCCGCCGCATCGGCGGGCTGGAGGTGCCAGTGCTGGATATTCTGCCTTCTCCAGACGTAGACCGCTACCGCAACAAGGTGCAGTTCCCTGTGGGCATAGACAAGAACGGCGTGCCCTGCATCGGCTTTTACGCAGGGCGCACCCACCGCATCGTCCCCTGCCCGGACTGCAAGCTGCAGCCCAGCGTGCTGAACGAGATTGGCAACGCGCTGTGCGCCTTTTTTGCACAGCAGGGCATCCGCCCCTACGACGAGCAGAGCGGCAAGGGGCTGGTGCGACATATCTTCCTGCGGCGCGGCGCGCACAGCGGGCAGATCATGGTGTGTCTGGTATGCACCCGGGCAAAGCTGCCCCACGCAGAGCAGCTTTGCACCGCGCTGCGGGGGCAGTTCCCGGCCATCAGCACCATTCTGCTCAACGTCAACGCCAAAAACACCAACGTCATTTTGGGCAGCGAGAACCATATCCTGTACGGCCCGGGCTACATTGAGGACACGCTTTGCGGCGTGCCGGTGCGGTTGGGACCGCTGTCCTTCTATCAGGTCAACACGCTTGCCGCTGAGCGGCTGTACGGGGTTGCCGCGCAGTACGCGCAGCTGACCCCGGACGACACGCTGCTGGATCTCTACTGCGGCATGGGCACCATCGGCCTTTCCATGGCCGAGCAATGCAGGGAGCTGATTGGCGTAGAGATCGTGCCGGAGGCCATCGAGAGCGCCAAGGCCAACGCTGCCCGCATGGGCGAGGCCGTAGCAGCCAAGAGCCGCTTTTTCTGTGCCGATGCCGGACAGGCTGCCACCCAGCTGGCTGCCGAGGGTCTGCACCCGGACATCGTAATGCTGGACCCGCCCCGCAAGGGCTGCGATGAGGCCACCCTCTCCGCAGTGGTGCGCATGGCACCCCGCCGGGTGGTGTATGTCAGCTGCAACCCCGCCACCGCCGCCCGAGATGCCGCATGGCTGGAGCAGAATGGGTATCACGCAGAAAAGGTGCAGCCGGTGGATTTGTTCCCGAGGACGAAGCATTGCGAATGTGTCATTGCACTTTCCAAGGGTGAGATCGACTCCAAAAAAGTCCGTGTAGAGTTCTCTTTGGAGGGCATGGACACTTCAGGATTGCAAAAGGGTGCGACCTATCCTGAAATCAAGGCCCGTGTGTTGGAACAGACTGGGCTGAAGGTTTCTTCCCTGTATATCTCGCAGGTCAAGCAGAAATGCGGTCTGGAGGTGCGAGAGAACCACCATAAGGCGACGTCCGAAAATACAAAGCAGCCTCAGTGCCCACCGGAAAAGGAAGCGGCCATAAGGGATGCGCTGAAATATTTTAAGATGACTTAATTTATTTTAGGGTTTTGACAACTGATAAAGCAGCTCCTGATTTTGAAGTCAGAAGCTGCTTTATCAGTAGAAAGGACAAAGATGACAGAAGCCGAGGTATTTGCATCTTGTTTAGCACTCTCGCATTGCCACTTCTTGGATACGCCATATGAAGGTGACCCTTTTTCTGATGAGCTTAACAGTGGTGCATCAAACGTGTGTCATTACTGTACTATTGACACGCTTTTATCCATAATCGAAAAACAATGCCTTCGTTTTACTGATGTGAGATTTCTGAACGACTCTACTGAATTTCTCGAAATCATCCCATTGATAGAGCATGTACTTACCAACGGCAATTACTCGAGCTCATTCAAACAGTTCTTTTTGCAGCCATCTATAATAGAAGATTTGAAAAGTTATCGTCAATCATATTCTGCCATATCTAATGTTGATCAAACATACAAAGATATGCCTTACCGTACTTATACCTGCTCGCTTTCCAAAAACTGTGATTCTCTTAATATGTGGAACTATTATGCAACTTCATCGGCAGGCGTCAATATTGGTTTTGACTTTGCATGGAATATGTTTGAGGGTAGCAACTCATACAAAACCAACACAGGAAAAAGATTATCAGGTGATATCTGGCTTTCTCGTGGATTGGTAATTTATAATAATTTCGACAAAGAAAAGTGTGTCATCAAATTTTTAGATCATCTATTCAATGTTTATTCCAACCTTCTTCAGTTAAATTTACTAGACAAGTATCGTGCTTTACTGGTTCAGTCTTTTAAGGAGCCAATCAACAATATGCGCTGCTTTTTCAAAAACAGCCACTTTGACGGGGAACAAGAATACCGTATTGTTCTAAAAATTCCAGAAGAAACTTTACGTTCTCCAAAATCCAATTCGAATATCGCCGATGTATCTTTCTTCCGTCGCGGAAAAGTTTTGGTTCCCTATGTTGATTATAAATTCAAAAAATCTTCTATCAGTCAAATTGTCATGAACCCTTATAATTGTGAAGACAGCTCCATGATGGAATTGGGCATTCAAGAGCTTCTGACCATGAACAACCTTGACAATGTAAAGATCTACCATTCCAATATTCCTTTGAGAAGATACGACTAATCTATTATTCGCTATTCGATTTCGAGGCCAAGAAATGTATTTTTACAGTTCTTGGCTTTTTTCATACATACAGCCTGCCTGCCATTGTGCAGGCTTTTATTTTGCCACAAGGAGGTGTTAGATTGATGATTCACCAATCACATGGCAGAAATGCCGCAAACCAAAGGAGTAACATTTGGCTAATATCTATGGTTATATTCGTGTCAGCACCCGCGACCAGAACGAGGACCGGCAGTTGATTGCACTGCGAGAACTGAAGATTCCGGAGAAAAACATCTTCATGGATAAGCAGTCCGGCAAGGACTTCAACCGCCCGCAATACAAGCGGCTGGTGCGAAAACTGAAAAAAGACGATCTGCTCTATATCAAGAGTATCGACCGTCTTGGACGCAACTACGCAGAAATATTGGAGCAGTGGCGACTGCTCACCCAAACAAAAGGTATCGACATCGTAGTGCTGGATATGCCGTTGCTGGACACCCGCCGTGGCAAAGATCTGATGGGCACTTTTCTAAGCGACATCGTGCTGCAAGTGCTTTCCTTTGTTGCCGAAAACGAGCGCACTAACATCCGGCAGCGGCAGGCAGAAGGTATTGCCGCCGCTAAAGCCCGGGGCGTGAAATTCGGCAGGCCGCCTCGTCCCTTGCCGGATAACTTTTATGAAGTCCACAAAGCATGGCGTGCCAAACGGTTGAGCTTAAAGCAAGCCGCACAAGCCTGTGATCTCCCCGTTGGAACCTTTTACAGCAAGGCTTTGAAATTCGAAAATACCACTTAATAAAAGCCCCTGAGAATTCGGAAAAGCGTACTTTTTCAAATTGGTTAGAATACATGAAGCCTTTTGTGGAAGATGAATGGGATTTGGCTGAACTCTTGCCGGAAATTGTTGCGTTTGCCGGGGTTTCGCGGTATACTGTTGTTATATGTAAAAAGCCCTGAGAATCCGTAAAAGTACAGGTTCTCAGTGGGCAATTCGGAAAGGAGCTTCCATGGCACATCTGGAGGAGATCACAGTCGGCTGCCAGCTGAACGGCATTGCGGCAAGGGAAACTGTGACCGTTATTGCGGTGCAGTGGTATGGCAATGCAGCACTGGAAGTTACATTCAAGAACAGCCGAGGGCAGCTTGGCAGTCAGATCCTCTATCGTGGAGATGAGGCAACTGTGGATGTGCTGGGTGACAGTCTGCCGTGGAGTTTCGGCGCAGATGCTGATAAGATGCGCCTCGTATCCGAAGCGTACCGCATCCATCTGGCGCACCTATTTGATCCTTATCTGGCGGTCCACACTTCGGCTATTCAGCCCCTGCCACACCAGATCACGGCAGTTTATCAGGAGATGCTGCCACGCTTGCCGCTGCGGTACATCCTTGCGGACGACCCCGGTGCCGGCAAAACCATCATGACCGGTCTGTTCATCAAGGAGCTGATCGCCCGCGGCGATTTGAAGCGTTGTCTGATCGTGACGCCGGGCAATCTGGCGGAACAGTGGCAGGACGAGCTTTTTCGCAAATTTCATCTGCGGTTTGAGGTATTGACAAACGACCGCATTGAATCCGCCGTCAGCGGCAACATCTTCACCGAGATGCATTTCTGTATTGCACGGCTGGATAAGCTATCACGCAGCGAAGCTTTGCAGGAAAAGCTCCGCATCACCGACTGGGATCTGATCGTTTGCGATGAGGCGCACAAAATGTCTGCAACCGTCTGGGGCGGTGAGATCAAATACACCAAGCGGTTTAATCTGGGACGGCTGCTGTCGGAAATCACCCGCAACTTTCTGTTGCTGACAGCCACCCCGCACAACGGCAAAAATGAGGACTTCCAGCTATTTTTATCGCTGGTGGACCCCGACCGTTTTGAAGGTGCAGCTCGTTCTTCCAACCAGAGCATCGATGTTTCGGACGTGATGCGGCGGCTTGTGAAAGAGGAGCTGCTCAAATTCGACGGCACACCACTGTTCCCGGAGCGGCGTGCTTATACCGTCAACTATGACCTCTCCCCTGCCGAAGGGCAGCTTTATTCCGAGGTCACCAGCTATGTGCAGGAGGAGTTCAACCGGGCAGAGAATCTGAACAACGATCGCAAGGCAACCGTCGGCTTTGCGCTGACCATCCTGCAGCGGCGGCTGGCCTCCTCGCCGGAAGCCATCTACCAATCCCTGCACCGCAGGCGGGAACGGTTGGAGCATATTCTGGCGGAGGAAAAACTGGGCAAGCCGGATACCGGCACGCAGTTTACCATCGCAGATGATTTTGATGAGGACGATTTCAGCGCAGACGAGCTGGAGCAGACCGAGGAAAACGTCACCGACCGTGCATCCGCTGCCAGCACCATCCGGGAGATGGAGGCGGAAATTTCCACGCTGAAAAGGCTAGAGCAGATGGCCAATGCCGTGCGAGTCAGCGGCGTAGACCGCAAGTGGGACGAGCTTTCCAAGCTGCTGCAGGACGACAGCAAAATGTTTGCCGCCGATGGTCAGCGGGAAAAGCTCATTATCTTTACGGAGCACAGGGACACCCTGCGCTATCTGACCGATAAGATCCGCACCCTGTTCGGGCACGACGATGCCGTGGTGACCATCCACGGCGGCATGGTGCGGGACGAGCGGCGCAAGGTGGAGGAACTATTCAAGCAGGACCCGGAGGTGCGCATCCTCATTGCCACTGATGCTGCCGGTGAAGGCATCAATCTACAAAGAGCGCACCTAATGATAAACTACGACCTGCCGTGGAATCCAAACCGTTTGGAGCAGCGTTTCGGCCGCATTCACCGCATCGGGCAGACCGAGGTGTGCCACCTGTGGAATCTGGTTTCGGCGCAGACCCGTGAGGGCATGGTGTTCCAGCGGCTGTTCCAAAAGCTGGAAGAAGAACGGGGCGCACTGGGCGGCAAGGTGTTTGATATTCTGGGCAAGATGACCTTTGACAACAAACCCCTGCGGGAGCTGCTGATCGAGGCGGTTCGCTACGGCAACGACCCTGCCGTCCGTGCCCGGTTGCAACAGGTTGTGGACAACTCACTGGACCAGCAAAAGCTCCTGGAGCTGTTGGATGAGCGTGCCCTGACGGACGACACCATGGACGTACAGAAGGTTTCTGCCATCCGGGAAGAGATGGAGCGGATGGAGGCGCACAAGTTGCAGCCCCATTTTATCGAAGCATTCTTTCTGGAAGCCTTCCGCTCTGTGGGTGGCAAGATACGCCCTCGCGAGACCGGACGCTACGAGATCACCTTTGTGCCCGCGGCGGTGCGCAGCCGGGATATGCAGATCGGCTTTGGGGAGCCGGTGTTGCAACGATACGAACGGGTGTGCTTTGAAAAAGAGCGCTGCAATGTGCAGGGTATGATCCCAGCCGAGTTGCTTTGCCCCGGACATCCGCTGCTGGAAGCCGTCATTGATCTTGTGCGGGAGCGCAACGCTGAGGTACTCAAGCAGGGCACGATTTTTGTGGACGACAGCGATGACAGCACCGCCCCCCGGCTGCTGTTTTACATCGAGGATGCCATTCAGGATGGCGTTCTGCTGCCGGGCGGCACCAAGCGGATTATCTCTCAGCACGTCCACTTTGTGGAGCTGAAGGAGGATGGCACCGCCAGCAGCGCCGGTTACGCGCCCTATCTGGATTACCGTGCCCCCACCGAGACAGAGCGTATTACCGCCCTGCCCTACATTCAAGCACAGGACTGGCTGAAACACGATGTAGAAAACCGTGCCCGGAGCTATGCCATCGCGCAGCTATTGCCCCAGCATTTTGCCGAGGTGAAAGCCCGGAAGCAGAAGCTGCTGGATAAGACCGCCAAAGCCGTGAAAGAACGCCTGACCGCTGAGATCCAATACTGGGACTACCGGGCGGCAGACCTGAAGCAGAAGGAAGCCGCCGGTAGACCCAACGCCCGGCTCAACTCCCAGATGGCGGCCCGCCGGGCAGAAGAGCTTGCCTCCCGGATGCAGAAGCGGCTTGCGGAACTGGAAACGGAAAAGCTCATCCCCCCCGCCCCGCCGGTGGTGGTGGGCGGTGCGCTGGTGCTGCCCGGTGGGCTGCTCCGGCAGCTGATGGGCACTCCACAGCCCACACTGTTCAGCCAAGGTGACAAGTTTGCCATCGAGCTTGCCGCCATGAATGCGGTGATGCAGTTGGAGCAGGCGTTCGGTTACCTGCCGCAGGATGTGAGTGCCCAGAAGCTGGGCTACGATGTGGAATCCACCATCCCGCCCCGGCTGCGCAGCGGCGAAGCCTGCCTGCGGTTTATCGAGGTGAAGGGACGCGCCAAGGGTGCCCAGACCGTTACCGTCTCCAAAAACGAGATCCTGACGGGGCTGAACAAGCCGGAGGAGTTTCTGCTTGCCATTGTGGAGGTGGACGGTGCCCACACCCACACGGTCTACCTGAAACGCCCCTTCCGCAACCCGCCGGACTTTACCGCCACCAGTGTGAATTTTGATATCCGCGACCTTGTGCAGAACGCCGAGGTCGTTTACGAGAAATGAGAAGAAAATGGAAACTGAAATCAAAGACCCTGACCTCCTTCGCATGGAAAATGTAAGAGAATTTGGAAAATTTTCCTTTGATCTAGAGGAAAAAAGAGAACAGAGCATTTTGAATCAATCCAGCCAGATGCTAACAGCCTTTTCACTCTTTTCTGCGGCTATACTAATGGCTTTGCCGATTGTGACGGAGTATTCGGCTATTCCGGACTGGCAGATTATGTATTTAACTGAGGTTGCGTTTGCGCCGTTGATCGTTAGCCTTGTTTTAGCAATTATTGCCCAGTGGCGCTTTTCATACCAAACGATGCTTGATGCGGAAGGCTTTGAAAATATTCTTTACAGACAAAAGGAGGATTATCACGACCAGTCAGACTATGATTGGCAGTGGGTTTATCAGCTTTCTGCTGTGCAGAAAAGCAAAAAGAAGAATACAGATCTCCGTGTACGCCTTATAAAGGCATCAATGATTTGCTTTCTTTTATCGGTTGCAATTCTTGTTATAGGAAATCTGATGTTCTTTATCCTATACACATAAAAATGTTGCGTGATAGCTATGAAGAAACGATTCGGAAAAAAGATCAAGTTAATTCCGCTGACTCCATCTAGGAGATTTACACGGATTGAAAGAAAAGCTCCTTCGCATCGCCCTCGTCCAGTTCCGACAACTACTACAGCTTACCAACCAAAGTTCAAATCAACATGCAGAAAGAATAGTTCAAAGAAAATCATAGTGAGGAGAAAGAAAAATGGCTGATGAAAAAAACTCGAAAACTCCGATTTCATCTTCTAACCCTCCGCGGAATCGGCCACGGCCTATTACGACCGTATGCACCAATACCCTGAATAAAAAGCCGCTCCAGCCGTTCCCGAAAGGAGAAAAGCGATAATGTCAATGCCCAAAAAGCTGATCGAAGTTGCCCTTCCGCTGGAAGCGATCAATGCGGAGGCAGCGCGGGAAAAATCCATCCGGCACGGGCATCCGTCCACCTTGCATCTGTGGTGGGCACGGCGTCCGCTGGCGGCTGCAAGAGCCGTGATCTGGTCCAGCCTTGTGGACGACCCCTCTGCCCACCCGGAGCTGTACCCCACCGAGGAAGCCCAGAACACCGAGCGACAGCGGCTGTTTGGCATTCTGGAAAAGCTGGTCAAGTGGGAAAACTCCAACGACCCGGAGGTGCTAGCGGCTGCCAAGGCAGAGATCCTGCGCTCCAACAACAATAACCCGCCTGCCCTGCTGGACCCCTTTGCCGGCGGCGGTGCTATTCCGCTGGAAGCCCAGCGGCTGGGGCTGGAAGCCCACGCCCACGACCTGAACCCCGTGGCGGTGATGATCAACAAGGCAATGATCGAGATCCCGCCCCGGTTTGCCGGGCAGGCACCGGTCAACCCGGACAGCCGCACCCGGCTGGATGGCGCAGCCGGCTGGCAGGGGGCGCAGGGGCTTGCCGCCGATGTGCAGTATTACGGCGAGTGGATGAAGCGGGAGGCGTTCCGCCGCATCGGTCACCTGTACCCCAAGGTAAAAGTGCCCCATGAACTTGGCGGCGGCGAAGCCACCGTCATTGCATGGATCTGGGCGCGCACCGTCAAGTGCCCCAACCCCGCCTGCGGCTGTGAGATGCCGCTGGCAAGCACCTTTGTGCTTTCCAAAAAGAAAGGCAAGGAAGCATGGGTCAAGCCCATCACAGAGGGAACCAGCGTCCGTTTTGAGGTACAGTACGGCAAATGTCCTAAAGAATATGAATCGTTCAAAGTAGGTCGCAGTGCCGTTTTCAAATGCCCTTGTTGCGGCGAAATCACAACGGATGCCTATGTCAAACAGCATGGAAAAGTGCACGAAATGGGCAGTCAGTTAATGGCAGTTGTAGGCGAAGGCAAACATGGGCGCATTTATCTTTCTCCTGATGTGGAGCAGACCATTGCGGCTGATGTTCCTGCACCGGAAAGTTACCCCAGCGGTGCCATGCCGGAAAATCCGCGCTGGTTCAGCCCTCCTGCCTTTGGCATGACAGATTACAGTGACCTTTTTACCAACCGCCAGCTGACCGCTCTTACCACCTTTAGTTCACTGGTAGCAGAAGCGCAGGCAAAAGCGGAAGCCGATGCCGTTGCCGCAGGCGTTGTCAACGACCACATTGCCCTCAGCGCAGGCGGCTCCGGCGCAAGAGCATACGGTGAAGCTGTTGGAGTATATTTGTCATTTGGTGTCAGCCGATTAACTGATATTTGCAATGCACTTTGTCGGTGGGAAGTTAGCAAAACCCAAGTTCGAAACTTATTTGGTCGGCAAGCTATTCCCATGCTTTGGGATTACGCTGAAAACAACGTCTTTGCTGGGGCAGCTGGCGATTACACTACAAGTTTAGGAAGTATTATTAAAGTTCTTGAAAGATTCAATTCTAATATTCCTGGTGTTGCAAAACAATTTGATGCGCAAAGCGATTGTGGCCTGCGGAACATCATGGTTTCCACCGATCCTCCCTATTATGACAACATCGGCTACGCTGACCTATCCGACTTTTTCTATATTTGGTTACGGCAATCTTTACAAAATACTTATCCAAAATTATTTCGCACCATGCTGGTGCCCAAAGCCGAAGAACTGGTGGCGACCCCCTACCGCTTTGAGGGCAGCACCGAAAAAGCGCGGAATTTCTTTGAAGACGGAATGCTGCACACCTGCCAGCAAATTTACCAGTACGCCCGTGAGGACATTCCTGTAACCATCTACTACGCCTACAAGCAGAGCGACACAGACGAGGACTCCAAAACCGCCTCCACCGGCTGGGAGACCATGCTCAGTGCCATCATCCGGGCGGGCTTTGCCATCACCGGCACATGGCCGATGCGTACCGAACTTGCTAATCGACCTGTTAGTTCCGGCACCAATGCCCTTGCCTCCTCCATTGTGCTGGTGTGCCGCAAGCGCCCGGCAGATGCACCCCAGACCACCCGCCGGGGCTTTATTGCAGAGCTGAAGCGGGAGCTGCGCCCAGCGCTGCAAAAACTCCAGCGCAGCAACATTGCACCTGTGGATCTGGCGCAGTCCGCCATTGGCCCCGGCATGGGGGTGTACTCCCGCTATGGCCGGGTGCTGGAAGCCGACGGCAGCGCCATGACCGTGCGCAGTGCGCTGCAGATCATCAATCAGGAACTGGATGTGTACTTTAACGAGCAGGACGGCGAGTTGGACGCCAACAGCCGCTTCTGCGTAGACCTGTACACTCAGAACGCCTTCAACAACCTTAAATTTGGCGATGCAGATACGCTGGCACGCGCCAAGAATACCTCGGTGGCGGCACTGGCGGCAAAGGGCGTGCTGAGCGCCGAAAAAGGCATCGTCCGCCTGCTGACCCGCGAGGAATTGCCGGAAAAAGTAGACACGCGGGAGGAGAGCATCTGGCTGCTCTGCCAGCAGCTTACCCGTGCCATGGAGACCGGTGGCGTGGAAGCGTGTGCTCAGATCGTGGCACCCATGCTGGGCTCCAACGCCGAGCGTGCCAAGGACCTTGCCTACCGGCTGTACACCCTTGCCGAGCGCAAGGGCTGGACGCAGGAGGGCTACGCCTACAACGCCCTTGTGGTGGCATGGCGGGAGATCCAGTCCCGTGCCGCAGAGCTGCAGCAGGCAACGCCGGAGCAGACCTCTTTCTTTTGACGCAATACCGGGAGGAACGAGACAATGAGCGAGAATTACACCAAAGTACAGCAAGCGTTCCGGGTTCTGCACCCGCTGCTGGCAGGCTATATCTGTCAGGAAATGCGCCGGGAATATCAGGACAACTGGTGGCAGGAGGTGCTGATGACCCTTTCCGATCAGGTACGGGACCTGCCGGATGACAACGGCGATTACGCCGCCCTGATGGACTCGCTGGATATGGCAAACTGCCTGCGTCTGTTTGACCGCAAATGGAACGATTTGTTCAAGCGGAAGCTGTCCATCGACTACCGCACCTGGGCAAAAGAGCTGATGGGTGTGCGCAACAAGCTGGCGCACATCGGCGGCACAGATTTTTCAGAGGATGACACATGGCGTGCTCTGGACACCATGGCGCGCCTGTGCGAAGCCTTTGACGATGAAGCCGCTGAGGAGATCCGCAAGATCCTGCGCCAGCTCCGCTACGGCAGCGCCGAAGGCTCCACCAACGTGGTGGAGGTTGCCGCCCCGACGAAGCCCAAGGCTGCCCACACCGGTATTATGAGCAAGACCCTGTCCGGTCTGCCAAGCTGGCGGGACGTGATGGAACCCCACCCGGATGTGGCACAGGGACGCTACAAAAACGCAGAGTTTGCCGCCGATCTGGCGCAGGTAGCGAGGGGTGAGGGAGCCTTTGAATACCGTGACCCGGTGGAATTTTTTGCCCGAACCTACGTCACCGAGGGCATGACCGGTCTGCTGGTGCAGGCACTCAAGCGGGTCAGCGGAAAGGACGGCGAGCCGGTCATCCAGCTGAAAACCGCCTTTGGCGGCGGCAAGACCCACAGTATGCTGGCGCTTTACCACATGATGCGAGGCAAGGTATCGGCAGACCGCATCCCCAACATCAAACCGGTACTGGCGCAGGCAGGGGTATCTGCCCTGCCCAAGGCAAATGTGGCGGTACTGGTGGGCACCGCACTGGACCCCACCCGCACCAAGCGGCCCATCAACTTCCCCGGCATCACCATCAATACCCTGTGGGGCGAGATGGCAGCACAGCTGGCAGAATCCGCTGGGCGGCCGGAACTGTATGATTTTGTGAAGGAGGCCGACAAAAAGGGCGTTTCTCCCGGCAGCGAAGCACTGAAAAATCTCTTCGATGCCTGCGGTCCCTGTCTGGTGCTGATGGACGAGCTGGTGGCATACGCAAAGCGCATCTACGGTGTCAAGGGTCTGCCCGCTGGTTCTTTCGACAACTTCATCTCCTTTATTCAGGAGATCACCGAAGCCGCCCGCGCCAGCCGGAACAGCCTTGTGGTGGCTTCTATCCCGGAATCCGACATCGAAATCGGCGGCGAAGCGGGAAAGACCGCACTGGAGACCATCGAGCATACCTTCGGACGGATGGAATCCATCTGGAAGCCTGTTGCCGCCAACGAGGGCTTTGAAGTTGTGCGCCGCCGTCTGTTCCTTGACTGCAAGGACCCAGAAGCCCGCGACCGGGTCTGTACTCAGTTTAGCCAGCTGTACCAGACCAACCCCAGCGATTTTCCGCCGGAGGTCAAAGAGGTGGAATACCGCGACCGGATGATCTCCTGCTACCCCATCCACCCGGAGATCTTCGACCGCCTATACGATGACTGGTCCACACTGGAGCGGTTCCAGCGCACCCGCGGCGTGCTGCGGCTGATGGCTGCGGTCATCCATGAGCTGTGGATGGGCAGCGATGCCAGTGCCATGATCATGCCGGGTTCTCTTTCGCTGGATGTTCCCAACGTCCGGGATGAACTGATCCGCTATCTGCCGGAGGGCTGGAACTCCATCGTCAACACCGAGATCGACGGCAAGAATTCTGTCCCCTACCAGAAGGACCAGAGCAACCAGCGGTATGGGCGCATTATGGCATCCCGCCGGGTGGCACGCACCATCATGCTGGGCAGCGCTCCCACCGTGCGCTCGCAGGCAGTGCGGGGCATCGAAGCCTCCCGCATCCGGCTGGGTGTGGTCCAGCCCGGCGAAAACATCGCCGATTTCAACGATGCCCTGAACACTCTGCGGGGCTCGCTGGCATACCTTTACACCAACACCAACGGAGATCGTTACTGGTTCGACACCCGCCCTACCCTGCGCAAAACTGCGCAGGACCGTGCAACGCAGGTGGCCGAAGCCGACGTGATCGAGGAGATCGAATCCCGGCTGAAAAAGCTGCGCCGGGAGGAACCGTTTGCCGGTCTGCACGTCTGCCCCGCTTCCTCGCTGGATGTACCGGACGAGCAAGCGGCCCGGTTGGTCATTCTGCGCACCGAGGACACCCACCGTGCCAACGCAGGAGCGAGTGCCGCCATCACTGCTGCTGAAAACATCCTGAACAACCACGGCTCAAAGCCACGCACCTACCGCAATATGCTGGCTTTCGTGGCACCGGATCAGGAGGCAATGCTCTCTCTCCGGCAGGCCGTCCGGGACTTCCGTGCATGGCGCTCCATTCAGGATGACAAGGAAACATTGAATCTCGATGCCGCCCAGAACAAAGAGGTGGACGCAAACCTTCACCGCTGCAATGATACCGTAGAGGCCCGCATCAAGGAGACCTACTGCTGGCTGCTGACCCCGGAGATCGATTGTTTTGTGGACATGAAAACCATCCAGTGGGACGCCAGCCGCATTTCCGGTGGCACCGACAGCATCGTAGCAAAGGCTTCCCGCAAAATGCAGCAAAGCGAGACTCTCATCACCAAATGGGCACCTGCTCTGCTGCTGATGGAGCTGAACAACGTGCTGTGGAAGGACACCGACTGTATCCAGATTAAGAAGCTGTGGGAGTATCTGTGCACCTACTGCTATCTGCCCCGCCTTGCCAAGTACAGTGTGCTGGAAGATGCCATCCGTACCGGCCTGAACTCGCAGGAATATTTTGCCCTTGCGGTCGGTTACACGGGCGACCGCTATGTTGAACTACGGTATAACCAGTTTGTGGACTGCATCAATACCTCCGATCTTTTGGTCAAGCTGGACCCTGCCCGCAAGCAGCTTTTGGCTGAAAAAAGTGCTCCCGCAGTAGTTGTGCAACCTACGCAAACTGCTCAGGGCGGCGAACAGCCCACCCTTTTCAACCTTCCCCCGGACACTCCCATTGACCCCACTGTAACCTTGCATCAGCCGCCGACAGCGCAGCCTGCCGCTGTTCCCGCTCCTCCCAAAAACACCCGGTTCTACATGACTGCCGAGTTGGACACCACCCGCATCAACCGTGATGTGCAGCGGCTGGTGGAGGAAGTCATCACCCACCTGCTCAGCGCAGATGGCTGCAAAGTTTCGGTAACGCTGGATGTTACCGCCGATGCACCGGACGGTCTGTCCACCCCCATTGTGCGCACCGTGATGGAGAACTGTAAAACGCTGAAGGTAAAAGATTTTGGCGTAGATGAATAACGACAGCGGCGTTATTGACAAGGTGCTCCTATCCTGTATAGCAACGCTACTATTCAGCGATGCAATCGCACAGCCTGCATCGGCACGATGCAGTTCAAGGGTTTGGGTGCTCCCCAACAAGTATTTTGCAAAGCAAATGGTGTTTGTATAGACAGACACATTGCTTGCAGATGCAGACGTTGTATATACGTCTGCCCTGCTTGCGAATGCTATGAAACCTCTCAACGTGCTTCCCAAATTTGAAGATTATTTTGCAATCAGGACCGTCCGTTTTCAAGTTCAACTTGAAGCGGGCGGTTATTTTTCTGCACAAAAATTTTCGAGTTTGCAACCGCAGCAAACAGGGCGAGTTGGTACCGCCTTGCAATTTTTGAATCAGATTTTTCAAATCCAACTTCAAAAACGCTTGTTGAGCTTCGCCCAAACCCGATATTCAGCACATAAACTGTGCCGACTGCGTATCTTAACAGACACTGAATAAGCAAATTTCTTGTAGAAAAAATCGTTTCCGAAAAATCGTCGTTGATTCATTCAATATTGCACAAAACCGGAACTATTACTTCCGGTTTTGAAGGCAAAAAGCGGAAGTATCACTTCCTAAAAAATCGAGCAATTTTATGGTATGCTCTATCCAGAGCCGTTCACAAGAACCGGACCTCCCAAGTCCGGTTTTCTCCCTCAAAACCGGACCTGATACGTCCTAAAAACACTTATTTAATTGTGATTGGCTTTCTACAAGCCTTCATCGAACCTTGAGAACCGAATGACCGTCTGCATGGGATACTCGGCCATGACCCCGCAAGGGAGAGCCGGAAAACGCCGCCGGAAGGGGGGCAGGAAAGCCATGCAGGGAGAACGGCACCCAAAATTTGAAATCACGTTGATACGAAAAACCAGAACCAGTAGTTCCGATTTTGTCTTAAAATTCATTTCATATTCCTTAAAAACCGGAACTACCAGTTCCTAAAAATAAAATTTACGATGTGATACAATTTTCTCAATGGTTTGCAGCAGAAAACCGGAAGCACTACTTCCGCTTTTTTATAACCAAAAACCGGAGGTACGACCTCCTAAAAAATCTTGTATGAATGTGTTAATCTAATTTCAGAGCCTTCATTGAACCTTGAAAATCACATGACCGTCTGCATGGAATACCCGGCGAAGAGACCCTATGAGGACGAGCCGGAAAACGCCGCTGGAAAGGGGCAGGAACACCATGCAGAGAGAACGGCGTAAGAACAATGATATTCTATTTCATTTCAGAAAGGATGGTTTGCCTATGACAAAACTGAGCCAGCTTAAAATCGATCCGGAGTTCCAGAATCAAATCAACCCTCCGTCGTTTGAGGAAACCCACCAACTGG
>ENA-OOWO01000546-OOWO01000546.1-human-gut-metagenome-genome-assembly--contig:-NODE-546-length-25365-cov-3.974595_pt1 | contig 25365 bp, 16 predicted proteins | sample MGYA00241579_ERZ501327 | MGnify/ENA primary metagenome ERZ501327 (study PRJEB25962, sample SAMEA2042836) | human gut metagenome | biome: human gut; feature: human-associated habitat; material: faeces...
ACGGAGAGGGGTATTTTTATGCGTTCTCTTTTTTCAGGACTCTGGTCACCATGAACACACAGTAGAGCAGTGCCAGACCCCAGGCAATGGGGTTGGCAATGCAGATGCCGAAGTAGCCCAGACTATGAACGGCCAGCCAGCCGCAGAGCGCGCGGCCGATGAGCTCGCCCACACCGGAGATAACGGCCTGCACACTGTATCCCAGACCCTGCAGGGTGTTGCGGAAGACCATCAGCAGGCCGTTGATGCAGAACAGCACGCTGATCACGGTCAGGTATTCCACAGCACCGGAAGTCACGGCAGGGTCGGCATCGCCCAGAACAAGGCCCACGGCCCAGCCCTTGACGAAGAAGAGCACCCCCCAGGCAGCCGCGCAGTAGCACAGCTGGAGGATGCAGCCATCCCGGATGCCCTGCCTGACGCGGTCAGTGCGGTGGGCACCGTGGTTCTGGCCGACATAAGTTGCCATAGCCGTGCCCACGCTTGCCATGGGCACGGTGAACATCTGGCGAATCTTCTCACCGGCGGTCTGGGCGGCCACGGCGGTGCTGCCCAGCAGGTTGATGGCATCCTGCATGATGAAGGCACCGATGGCAGAAACGGAATACTCAAAGCCCATCGGAAGGCCGATATAGGCCAGCCGCCCGCAGTGCCCCGCCGAGAGGACACAGTTTTCCCGGGTGAAATGGATGCCCTCCACCCGGGTGAAGAACCACCAGGTGCAAAGCAGGCCGCTGAACAGCTGGCTGACAACGGTGGCGATGGCTGCGCCCTCCACGCCCATACCCAGCGGTACGATGAACAGCCAGTCCAGCCCGATGTTCAGGAAACTGGAGATTAGCAGGAAATAGAATGGGTGCTGGGAATCGCCCAGACTGTGCAGGACGGTGGAGGTGTAGTTGAACAGCATCGTGGCCGGAATGCCGAGGAAGATGATGCGGATGTAGGCCACCGCGTCCGGGAACAGCTCGGCCGGTGTGTGGATGAGCTGCAGCAGCGGGGCAGCAGTGAGGGTGGTGACGATGGTGAACACCACGCTCAGGACCACGCAGAGCACCGCGCCGTTGAACAGATACTTGTGCATATCCTCGCTGTCCCTTGCACCAAAGCTCTGGGCCACCGGGATGCCAAAGCCCGTGCAGGAACCCAGCACAAAGCCTAAAATGAGAAAATTCAGAGAGTAGGTGGTGCCCACCGCGCCCAGTGCATCGGTGCCCAGACAGCGCCCCACAATGACGGTGTCCACAAAGCTGTACAACTGCTGGAACAGGGTGCCCAGCACCAGCGGCAGGGCAAATTTCAGGATCTGGGGCAGCGGCCTGCCCACCGTGAGGTCGGTGGTGCCGGAACCCTTTTTGGTTTCTTCCATAGGTTTTACATGCTCCCTCCGGGTTTGATCTGCTATTAAGATACCACGGCAGCCGCCTCCGGTGTTAGCATTATTTTATGGAAAACCCGGATAAATTCTGTTTTTTCTCACCAAAGGGGCAGGGCACTGACTTCATCCCGGAGCTCCAGTGCCTGGGTGTGGGTCAGCTTTTTGGCGCGCTCCATCCGCTCCACCACCACAAGGGCGCGCCTGCGGGCCAGCTCCCCGTTGGCGGCGTAGACCGAGGGCGCGTTGGGCAGGCCGGCCAGTACCACACACTCGGCGCGGGTCAGCTCCCGGGTAGGTTTGCCAAAGTAGCCCTGCGCAGCCTGCGCCACGCCGGACCACTGGTTGCCGAAGTAGCAGCTGCCTGCGTACATCTCAAAGATCTGCTGCTTGGAGTAGTAATCCTCGATGTCCCTGGCGGCAAACATCTCCGCTGCCTTGCGGGCCATCTGCTTTTCCTGGGTGAACAGCTCGTTCTTGGCCAGCTGCTGGGTCAGGGTGCTGCCGCCCTCGGCCAGAGAGCGGGTGCGCAGGTCGGCCCAGAGCGCCCGGACAATGGCCGCCGGGTCGATGCCGTGGTGCCTTTCAAACCGGCTGTCCTCCACGGAAATGACCGCATCGATATAGGTCTGGGGCAGCTGGTCACAGCTGGCAAAGCCGGGCCGGGAGCTGATCTCATCGTAGAGGCCGGCAATGGGCTTTTGCGCCGCTGTGGCGCGGTAGAGCCGCCAGCCCTGCACGCCCAGTGTTCCGCCAATGACCACCAATACAAACAGCGCCGCCAGCAGCAGGCAGCTGAGCAGTCGCTTTACAAAACGTTTCAGCATCTTCACGTTCCCCTTCGGTTTTGATTCAACGTTATCCTACCCGATTTGACGGCAGAATGCAAGTTACATTTTTGTGAATACGGCTGCACAAGAAAAAAGCGCCCTGCCGGGGCAAACCGGCAGAGCGCTTTTACGAGTTATGGAAAGGGGATGCAGAGGCGCTGCTTACAGAGCGAAGTAACGCTTTGCGTTGTCGAAGCAGATGCCCTTGACGATCTTCTCCAGAGCCTTCTCATCGTTGGGATACTCGCCATCCTCGACCCACTGGCCGATGATGTTGCACAGGATGCGGCGGAAGTAATCGTGACGGGTGTAGCTCAGGAAGCTGCGGCTGTCGGTCAGCATACCCACAAAGTTGCCCAGCAGGCCAAGGCTTGCCAGACGGATCATCTGATCCTCCATGCCGATCTTGTGGTCATTGAACCACCATGCAGAACCGTGCTGGATCTTGCCCGGCACCTCGCTGTTCTGGAAGCAGCCCAGAATGGTGCCGATCTGTGCATCGTCGGCGGGGTTCAGGCTGTAAATGATGGTCTTGGGGCACTCGTCGGTGTCGTTCAGGGCGCTGAGCAGCTGTGCGATCTCGCCGCCGCAGGTGGCGGTGTTGATCATGTCAAAGCCGGTGTCGGGGCCCAGCAGGCTGTTCATCTTGCGGTTCACGCCGCGCAGGCAGTTGTAGTGGATCTGCATGGCAATGCCCAGACGATGGTACTGCTTGCCCAGATGGATCAGGATGTAGGTCTGGTACTTCTCAGCCTCTTCCACGGTGCAGCTCTCGCCCTTCATCACCTTCTGGTAGATGGCGTTCACCTCGTCCTTGGTGGCCTCACGGTAGGGAACGTAGTCCAGACCATGGTCGGAAGCGCGGCAGCCCATCTCGGCAAAGAACTCGATGCGCTTGGTCAGGGCATCGGTCACGCAGTCGATGCAGGCCAGCTTTTCCTTGCCCACAACGGCAGCCAGCTTAGCCATGTACTCAGCAAAGCCGGGCTTGTTGATGTTGATGGCCTTATCAGGACGGAAGGAGGGAGCCACAGTGAACTTGATGGTGGGATCTTCTTTGATCTTCTTGTGCCAGTACAGGTCGTCGATGGGGTCATCGGTGGTGCCGATGAAGGCCACGTTGCTCTGCTCGATCAGGCCGCGGACGGTCAGCTTGGGATCGTGCTGCAGCTTGTCGTTGCACAGGTTCCACACTTCCTCAGCGGTGTCGCCGTTCAGCACGCCGTCGTAGCCAAAGAAAACGTGCAGCTCCAGATTGGTCCAGTGGTACATGGGGTTGCCGATGGCCATGGGCAGAGCCTCGGCAAACTTCTGGAAGCGCTCGCGGTCGGGCTTATCACCGGTGATGTACTCCTCGGGCACGCCGTTGGAACGCATCACGCGCCACTTATAATGATCGCCGAAGTAGCTGCCGTCCGGGTTACGGCCGCCCAGCCACACCTGAGTAATGTTCTCGAAGCGGCGGTTCTCGTAGATCTCGCGGGGAGGAATATGGCAGTGATAGTCGCAGATGGGCATAGCAGCTGCATAGTCGTGATACAGATGCTGTGCGGTAGCAGACTGGAGCATGAAGTCCTTATCCATAAATGCTTTCATGGGATTTTAACTCCTTTTCTCTGATAAATTTGTTAAAATTTAGACAAAAACGGGCATGAAATTGCACCTGCTTGGAACGGGCAGGCTGCCTTATCCTTAGTATACCGGAAAACGCCGATGTATACAACTGAAAAACTGCCAAAATTTCACCCTCAGAATTGTATAAACCGCTGGAAATGCGCTGAATAGCCATTTTTGGACTAAAAACATTGCACAAAACACTTGACTTCTTTGTATACAACAGCATAAAATAGGAGCAGAAGATGGCAGGGAAAACGAGAGCCTGCCATGCAAAGCAAGTTTATAAAGGAGATCAATAAGATGGAAACTTTGAACTACAAGGTTCTGGAAGGCACTGGCTACAACGGCTACATCCTGAAGGATGCTCCCGTTAAGGTGATGCAGTTCGGCGAGGGCAACTTCCTGCGCGCTTTCGTGGACTATTTCTACGATATTGCAAACGAGAAGGCCGGCTACAACGGCAAGGTCAAGCTGGTGCAGCCCATCGGCAACTTCCCCCAGATGGCAGACTGGATCAACGAGCAGGAGGGTCTGTACACCCTGTACCTGCGCGGCAGCGAAAAGGGCCAGAAGGTGGACGCAAAGCGGGTGATCTCCTGCGTGTCCGACTGCGTGTGCCCCTACATCGATGGCAAGTGGGACGAAGTTCTGGCTCTGGCTCGCTCTGAGGATCTGGAAACTGTTGTATCCAACACCACCGAGGCCGGCATTGCCTACACCAAGGGCGACAGCCAGTTCGATCAGGTTCCCCCTAACAGCTTCCCCGCAAAGCTGACCCGCGTGCTGTACGAGCGCTACAAGGCATTCAACGGTGCCGCGGACAAGGGTCTGGTCATCCTGAGCTGCGAGCTGATCGACAACAACGGCAAGGAGCTGCAGAAGTGCTGCAACAACTACGCTAAGGATTGGGATCTGGAGCCCGCCTTCATCGACTGGATGAACACCGCCAACACCTTCTGCTCCACTCTGGTGGACCGCATCGTTCCGGGCCGCATCCGTGACCCGCAGGAGCTGGCTGCTCTGGAAGAGGCCAACGGCTACCACGATACCGCTCTGGACGTGGGCGAAGTGTTCGGCGTCTGGGTCATCGAGGGCCCCGCAGGTCTGGAGGACAAGCTGCCGTTCAAGAAGGCCGGCGTCAACGTCATGGTCGTGCCCGACGTTACCCCCTACAAGAAGCGCAAGGTCCGCATCCTGAATGGCGCACACACCGGCTTTGTGCTGGGCGCTTATCTGGCAGGCTTTGATATCGTCCGTGACTGCATGCACAACGATACCGTGCGCGGCTTTATGAACAAGATGCTGCACGAGGAGATCATCCCCACCCTGCCGCTGGACAAGAAGGATCTGGAGGACTTTGCCTCTGCTGTTGAGGATCGCTTCAACAACCCCTTCGTCAACCACGAGCTGATGAGCATCTCCCTGAACTCCACCTCCAAGTGGAAGGCCCGCAACATGCCCTCCTTCCTCGCTTACATCGAGGAGCAGAAGCAGCTGCCCAAGTGCCTGACCATGTCTCTGGCAGCCTACATCGCCTTCTACTCCAACGATATTCAGGAGCGCACCGCAGACGGCCTGATCTGCAAGCGCCCCGCAGGCAACACCTACAAGATCCAGGACGACGCATGGGCTCTGGACTTCTACTACGCACACAAGGACGACACCGCTGCGCAGCTGGTGCACGCTGTGCTGACCAACACCCAGATGTGGGATCAGGATCTGACCAAGATCGAGGGTCTGGAGGCCGCTGTGCTGGCAGATCTGGAAATGATCCGCACCCAGGGTGCCGAGGCTGCTTACAAGAGCTGCCTGTAAGCTGGAATATCACCTGCACAACAAGGGGCTGCTGCTTTGGGCAGCGGCCTCCTTGTGCTTTGTAAATGTCATTAAGGAGAATAACTATGCCGCAGGCGATTCATATCAGCCCCATTGACAACGTGGTGGTTGCACTGCACCCCATTGCCAAGGGCACGCTGGTGGAGGTGGACGGCCTTGCCGTCACCGCACTGGAGGATATCCCGCAGGGTCACAAGATGGCAGTCAAGCCCATTAAGAACGGCGAGAACGTCATCAAGTACGGCTTCCCCATCGGTCATGCTACCGCAGACGCCGCCCCCGGCACTTGGATGCACACCCATAATGTGCACACCAACCTGTCCGGCGAGGTGGAGTACAGCTATAACCCCGCCCCGGATCTGGCTCCGCTGCCTAAGGTCGAGCCGGAGACCTTTATGGGCTTCCGCCGTAAGGACGGCCGCGCCGCCATCCGCAACGAGATCTGGATCATCCCCACCGTGGGCTGCGTGAACGATATCGCCAAGAAGATGGTTGCCGACAATCAGGATCTGGTCACCGGCTCCATCGAGGGTCTGTACACCTTCACCCATCCCTTCGGCTGCAGCCAGACCGGTCACGACCATGCACAGACCCGCAAGCTGCTGGCTGCGCTGGTGCGCCACCCCAATGCCGCCGCCGTTCTGGTGCTGCATCTGGGCTGCGAGAACCTGCAGCACGATCAGTTCGTGGAAGAGCTGGGCGAGTACGACCACGACCGCGTCAAGTTCCTGACCTGTCAGGATGTGGAGGACGAGTTTGCTGCCGCCCGCGATATCCTGAAGGAGCTGGCTGCCTACGCCGGGCAGTTTGAGCGCCAGCCCATCCCCGTGTCGGAGCTGGTGGTGGGCATGAAGTGCGGCGGCTCGGACGGCCTGTCCGGCATCACCGCCAACCCCACCATCGGCCGCTTCTCCGACATGATGGGTCAGCGCGGCGGCTCTACCGTGCTGACCGAGGTGCCCGAGATGTTCGGTGCAGAGGGCTTCCTGATGGATCGCTGCATCAATAAGGAAGTGTTCGTCAAGGCCGAGCACATGATCAACGGCTTCAAGGAATACTTCATCAGCCACAACGAGGTGGTGTACGATAATCCCTCTCCGGGCAACAAGGCCGGCGGCATCACCACGCTGGAGGATAAGAGCTGCGGCTGCGTACAGAAGGGCGGCACCGCCCCCATTATGGACGTCATCGGCTACGGCGACCCCGTGGTGACCAAGGGCTTGAATATGCTGTACGGCCCCGGCAACGATCTGGTCTCCGCCACCGCCATGACGGCAGCAGGCGCACACCTGATCCTGTTCTCCACCGGCCGCGGCACCCCGTTCTCCGCTCCGGCTCCCACCCTGAAGATCTCCACCAACACCCCGCTGGCAGAGAAGAAGGGCGGCTGGATCGATTTCAACACCGGTGTCATCGCAGACGGTGAAAAGACCATCGACGAGGCTGCAAAGGATCTGCTGGATCTGGTCATCCGCGTGGCCAGCGGCGAGCAGACCAAGGCGGAAAAGCACGGCTTCCGCGAGATCTCCATCTTCAAGGACGGCGTGGTTCTGTAACTGAAAAAGGGCTGCTGTACGGCAAAAAGCGGTACGGCGGCCTTTTTGTGCATAAAAAGAAGGGAAGTGTATGGAATGTTGGGCACAAATGGGGTACTGCTGTTGACACTGCTGCTTTATGCGGCTATCATTTATGGTGCAGTACGATTGATCAAATATTTTATCCGCTACGGCATTGATTACTACTTCCAGAAGTTGGAACAGCAGCCGGAGCAGACCGAGCACAAGGAATGACCCGCCGGGGCGACCCTGCGGTAATAATAGGAGGCTTTTACTTATGAATCAGATCACCACCCGGTACATCACCGAGAACGGCGCCTGCTACGAGCAGTACGTCATCACCGACCCCGAGGCAAAGACCGCCCTCACCATCACCCCCGAGCGCGGCGGTATGATCACCAGCTTTACGCTGGACGGCGAGGAGTTCGTCTGGACCCGCCGCCCCAATTTCTCCGAGTGTAACCGTCCCCGCTTTGGCGTGCCGGTGCTGTTCCCCAGCTGCGGCAACCCGGATAACGGCGTGCACATCTTTGACGGCAAGGCTTACCCCATGGAGACCCACGGCTTTGCCGACCTGTGCGCATGGGAAGTGGACAGCGTTGGCCCGGACGGCGTGACGCTGGCACTGGAGTCCACCCCGCTGACCAAGTTCCTCTATCCCTTCGATTTCACTCTGCTGCTCAACTATAATCTGGAGGGCAACAAGGCACTGGTCAGCCTGACCGTCATCAACGAGGGCAACACGGATATGCCCTTCAGCTTTGGCTACCATCCCTACTTTACCGCCTCCAAGCTGGAGAACGTGGAGTTCGACATCAAGTGCGCCACCTGCTCCGACAACGCCAAGGGCGAGCAGCCCGCCGCCCCGGAAAAGATCACCCTTACCCGCAAGGAGGGCGCAGACAACTCTGTCCGTCTGCTGACCGGTGTGCAGTTCCCCATGACCCTGACCGACAAGGGCAACGGCCATAAGGTGACCGTAGACGCGGACGAGACCTTTGAAAACGGCGTGCTGTGGCAGCAGGATGCCGAGAGCTTTGTCTGCATGGAGCCTTGGAACGGCTGGGCCAACAGCGTGAACGAGGACGGCAAGCACGAGGTTCTGGAACCGGACGAGGCCATGACCAGCGAGTGGACCATCACCATTGAGAAGGTCTAAGACCCCGCTGCGAAACCCTTGATATGCAAAAAACTCCCCTGCATTCCGGTAAAATGGAATGCAGGGGAGTTTTTATGTTACAGGCTCAGGCCTGCGTTTTTTTACTGCTCCGGAGCGGTGAAGCTGATGGGGGTAGCACCTGCAGCAGCATCAACGCTCAGCAGGGAGATGGGAGCAACCTCATAGCTCAGGGTGTCGAAGCTCTGGGTGGTGCCGCTCTCGGTGGTGAACTCCAGGACATACTCAGCGCTCTTGTCAGCGTCCTCGGGCAGGGTCAGCACAACGCTGTCGCCGTCAGCCAGGCCGTCAGCAGCCAGGTTCTCGCCCTTGTCCTCAGAGCCGGCAACGTACAGGTACAGATCGGTGACGTTCTCGCCGGTGGTGTTGTAGACAGTGTACTCGGCGGACTCGACCTCAGCCTCGCTGGAAGCTGCCTCAGAGCTTGCAGCCTCAGAGGAAGCGGCAGCGGAAGAAGCAACGGAAGAAGCAGCGGAAGAAGCGGTGGTGGAAGAAGCAGAACCGCCGCAAGCGGTCATACCAACAGCCAGTGCCAGAGCAGCGGCAACAACAGCAACATTCTTGAGTTTCATTGTGTAATCTCTCCTTGTTTGTGACGAAAATCTTTTCTCGTGGGCAGCTCTCGTGAAAAGTTACCCACAAGCAACTATTATACAAGGATGTGTCGAAGAATACAATAACAAATCCTTTACAAAAGTGTGAAAAGTATGACAAAGATCAGAACCAGATACGCACCGAGCCCGACAGGCAAAATGCATGTAGGAAACTTAAGAACTGCATTATACGCATACCTGATTGCAAAACATGAGGGCGGCGATTTTATCCTGCGAATCGAGGATACCGATCAGGAGCGTTTCGTTGAAGGCGCGACCGAGATCATTTACAATACGATGCGCGATACCGGACTGAAGCATGACGAAGGTCCGGACATCGGCGGTCCGGTTGGCCCGTATGTACAGAGCGACCGTCAGAAACAGGGCATCTACATGGAATATGCTAAGAAGCTGATCGATAAAGGCGAAGCTTATTACTGTTTCTGCGATCAGGAACGCTTAAACAGCTTAAAGAGAGAAGTAAACGGCGAAGAGATCATGACCTATGATAAGCACTGCCTGCACCTTTCCAAGGAAGAGGTAGAGGCAAACTTAAAGGCAGGAAAGCCGTTTGTCATCCGTCAGAACAATCCGACCGAGGGAAAGACTACCTTCCACGATGAGATTTACGGGGATATTTCCGTAGATAACTCCGAGCTGGATGATATGGTTTTAATCAAATCGGATGGATTCCCGACCTACAATTTCGCAAATGTGGTGGACGATCATTTACAGCAGATCACCCATGTAGTCCGCGGTAACGAGTACCTGTCTTCTTCACCGAAGTACAACCGTCTGTACGACGCATTCGGATGGAAGGTTCCGGTTTATGTGCACTGCCCGACCATCACGAACGAGGAGCACAAGAAGCTGAGCAAGCGAAGCGGTCATTCTTCCTATCAGGATCTGATCGATCAGGGCTTCGTTTCCGAGGCAGTTGTCAACTTCGTTGCCCTGCTTGGCTGGTCACCGGAAAATAATCAGGAGATTTTCTCCTTAGACGAGCTGGTAAAAGAGTTCAACTACAAGAATATCAGCAAATCTCCGGCTGTTTTCGATATGGTAAAACTGAAATGGATGAACGGCGAGTACATCAAAGCGATGGATTTTGATGCTTTTTATGAGTTGGCAGAGCCATACATCAAAGAAGTGATACACCGCGACTGCGATTACAAGAAGATTGCGCAGATGGTGAAGACACGTATCGAGATTTTCCCGGATATCAAAGAGCATATTGATTTCTTTGAAGCAGTCCCGGAATATGATATCGCCATGTATACACATAAAAAGATGAAAACAACTGCCGAGACATCTCTGGCAGTTTTGAAAGATGTCCTTCCATTGATGGAGGCTCAGGAAGATTACAGCAATGACGCACTGTATGCAATGCTCAGCAGTTATGTAAAAGAAAATGGATATAAGAATGGTTATGTTATGTGGCCGATCCGTACCGCACTTTCCGGAAAACAGATGACACCGGGTGGCGCAACGGAGTTGATGGAAGTTCTTGGAAAAGAAGAATCCATTGCGCGTATCAAAGCAGCTATTGAAAAACTGGCAGCGGAAGCATAATAACGAGTCAGACAGAACGTACATCAGGGGAGGGAAGAGTACCTGATCGGACAGCACTCTTGCCCTCTCTTTTTGTGCGTAAAATATGAGGATGAAGAGCACAATTTGTAGTTAAAATCATGCAGTTGCAAGATATAGCTGATGCAGGCAGAAGGCCCCCCGGTAATTGTGCAAAGTGCTATTTTTATATTTTTATATTTTGAAAATTAAGCGGAAAAAGTGTTGGATTCAGGCTATGTTCCTGCTAATCTGAAAAAGTCAAGACATAGATTGAAAATTGTGGATATTGTAGGAAAATAACTATATATAGGATTTACGATTGAAAAACCATACTAGATATTGTACAATATCTAGTATGGTTCTCGAAACCAATTGTAAAAAGTGGAACTGTCTGACAGCATTTGACATGGCTGCTGCAGGGAAAAGCAGACGTGTTCCGGGCAGTGATTGATTTGAGATAGAGAAGAAAGGGCGAGTGGAATGAAGATTATTAAGCGAAGCGGGTCAGAATCGCAGTTTGATATGGAGAAGATTATTTCTGCAGTTATCAGAGCAAATGACAGTGTGGCAGAAACAGAGCGTATGAGTAAAGAGCAGATTGCGGTTATCGCAGCCAACATGCGTACCATCTGCGAAGGCATGAACCGAGCACTGAGTGTGGAAGAAATTCAGGATCTGGTAGAAAATCAGATCATGAATCAGAGAGCTTTTTCTGTGGCGCGTAATTATATCACTTATCGGTATAAAAGAGCACTGGTGCGTAAGTCCAATTCAACAGATGAACAGATTTTAAGTCTGCTTGAATTTGACAATGAGGAAGTAAAACAGGAAAATTCCAATAAAAATCCGGCAGTTAACAGTGTGCAGCGTGACTATATGGCAGGCGAGGTCAGCAAGGACATTACAAAACGCTTCCTGCTTCCATCGGATATCGTAGAGGCACATGAGAAAGGGCTGATCCATTTCCATGATGCAGACTATTTTGCACAGCATATGCATAACTGCTGCCTGGTAAATCTGGATGATATGCTGGAGAACGGAACTGTGATCAGCGAGACAATGATCGAGAAACCGCACAGCTTTTCCACTGCATGTAATGTGGCTACCCAGGCGGTTGCCCAGATCGCAAGTTCCCAGTATGGCGGTCAGAGTATTTCCCTGTCCCATCTGGTTCCGTTTGTACAGGTCAGTCGTGAAAAATACCGGAAAGAAGTTGCTTACGAGTTTGCGCAGAGCGGTATTGAGGCAGATGAGGAAACAATCAATAAAGTAGCAGAACTTCGTGTACAGAAAGAAGTAAAACAGGGCGTTCAGATGATTCAGTATCAGGTGATCACATTGATGACTACCAATGGTCAGGCCCCGTTTATTACAATTTTTATGTATCTGAATGAAGTACCGGAAGGTCGTACCAGAGATGATCTGGCTATGGTGATCGAAGAAGTATTAAAGCAGCGTATCCAGGGTATAAAAAATGAAAAAGGTGTCTATATCACACCTGCATTCCCAAAGCTGATCTATGTACTGGAGGAAGATAATATCCATGAGGATAGCAAATACTGGTATCTGACCAGATTGGCAGCAGAATGTACCGCAAAGAGAATGGTACCGGATTATATTTCCGAGAAGATCATGTTTGAGAATAAAGTGGATAAAAACGGTGAAGGACATTGTTATCCATGTATGGGATGCCGTTCTTTCCTGACTCCTTATGTAGATCCGGTGACAAATGAGCCAAAATATTACGGACGTTTCAACCAGGGCGTTGTAACGGTCAATCTGGTAGATGTCGCTTGTTCATCCCAGGGAGATATGGACAAATTCTGGAAAATCTTTGATGAGAGACTGGAACTTTGTCACCGTGCACTGGTGTGCCGTCATGAGCGTCTGGAGGGAACACCTTCTGATGTGGCTCCGATCTTGTGGCAGCATGGCGCACTTGCCCGTCTGAAAAAAGGCGAGACTATTGATAAACTGCTTCATGATGGTTATTCTACGATCTCTCTCGGATATGCGGGATTGTGTGAATGTGTCCGCTATATGACAGGTAAATCCCACACAGATCCGAGTGCGACACCGTTTGCACTGAAAGTAATGCAGCATATGAATGATGCCTGCAGCGAGTGGAAGGCAGAGCACAACGTAGATTTTAGTCTGTATGGCACCCCGCTGGAGTCCACAACTTATAAATTTGCAAAATGTCTGCAGAAACGTTTTGGACTGATTCCGGGTGTGACAGATAAAAACTATATTACAAACAGTTATCATGTTCATGTGACAGAGAATATCGATGCTTTTGAAAAATTAAAATTTGAGGCTCAGTTCCAGAAACTGTCTCCGGGTGGAGCCATCAGTTATGTGGAAGTACCGAATATGCAGCAGAACCTGGATGCAGTACTTTCCGTAATGCAGTACATTTATGATAACATCATGTATGCAGAACTGAATACCAAAAGTGATTTCTGTCAGGTATGCGGATATACCGGTGAAATTCAGATTGTAGAGGAAGATGGCAAATTGATTTGGGAATGCCCAAATTGCGGAAATCATGATCAGGATAAGATGAATGTGGCACGCCGTACTTGCGGTTACATCGGCACGCAGTTCTGGAATCAGGGAAGAACGCAGGAAATCAAAGAGAGAGTGCTTCATCTGTAGGATTATTTAAACCCAAAAAAATCTACAAACCCAAAAAACCCAAAAATTTTTTTCGGGGATTTGTACCACCAAAAAAATTATTCAATAAATGCGTTGAAAATTAATTGCATTGAAAAAAGAGACCATTATAGAATTACTGTTTTTGACAGTTTCGTAATGGTCTTTCTTAAAAGGAGGGGGCTTATGAATAAGGGGAAAAAGGCAATAAAAGTAGTGATTGCTATATTGATTGCAGCAGTTGCATTTGGATATGGGGGGTATACAACGATGCGTCCGGGGGTATATGTGGGAGATGATTTTTTCTATGAAAAAAGCAGCTCAAGGTATGAACAAGATGCATCTAATTATATAGAGCAGACATCGGATCATGAATTTACAGTTGTTTCTCACGATAAAAAACAGGAAATTTCCTATGAGATAGAAAAGGAACAGATTACATTTTATTTTCCGGATCAGACTGTATCAGGAAGCTGGGATACAGATCAGAAAGAATTGTATGATAATGGAGTGCCGGTACTCCAGAACGGAAACATGGAATTTTCCGAAGATGGTGTGAATATTAGTCAAGATATGGATGCGGAGCGTTACAGCTACGCATTGTGCAGGATTATCTATGATAACAAGGAAACAATTTCCACATGGTATATGAATATTCTTGGACTGTTTTTGTATATACTTGGAATTATCTGTGCGATATATCCGGAAGAATGCTATTTTTTCCTGAAAAAGTGGCAGTTTAAAAACGGTGAGTTGTCCGATCTTGGACGGCTGTGGCAGCAGGTCGGTGGCGGTATAATTGCGGCAATGGGTATATTTATCATGAGTGGTATGGCAATGTTACTTGCAAAATAAAATGCCATAAAAGGTTGTATTGTATTATAATAGAGAATAATATGATTTTCACGTGGAGGAATGACAAATGATATTACCTAAAGATCCGGTAATGCTTTTAAGCGTAGTAAATACAGAACTGAGAGATCGATATCCGTCATTAGAAGAGCTGGCAAAGGCTTATGGTGTGACGGAACAGGAAATCACAGACCAGCTGGCACTGATTAAGTATGAATATCAACCAGAGACAAATCAGTTTCATTAAGAAGAAATAGTCTGGATTCATTGCTGAGAAAGAAGGAGGAATATGTATTATTGTAATATAAAAAAATCTGATATAGCAGATGGTCCCGGTGTACGTGTGACATTGTTTGTATCTGGATGTACGCATCATTGCGAGGAATGTTTTCAGCCGGAGACATGGAATTTTACATACGGACAACCGTTTACAAAAGAAGTGGAAGAAGAATTGATGGAAGCGTTGCGGCCGGGGTATGTGGCAGGATTGACTTTACTTGGCGGAGAACCCTTTGAGCCAGAGCATCAGTATGTGTTGCTTTCGCTTTTACAAAGAGTGCGCCGCGAATTCCCCCAAAAAACAATATGGGCTTACAGTGGCTATGTATACGAAGAATTATCCGGGAAAGAAGTTGGAACCGGAAGACTATCTTTCCCATTTCCGTGCCATCGCTATGGCTACGGAAGCAATAGGCAGCCGAGAAGCGGTTCCCCAACTGGCAACCATGCTGACGACACCGGGGGTACGGGGGCATTCGATCCTTTCCTACACCGAAGCGCGCAGCAAAGCCGTTCCCGACCTCAACGACCGAAGAAGCCGGTGAAATCGTATGGTGGAAGCAGAAATAAATCTGTGTATCGATATCTATAAGGACAACATTGGGTCAAAAATAAGGGTTTCCGGGATTATGAAAAATCCTCGGAAACCCTTATTTTATGCGGATAACAGGACTTGAACCTGCACGGTCTCCCACCAGAACCTAAATCTGGCGCGTCTGCCAATTCCGCCATATCCGCTAAGAAGTGAACGCGCTGTGGCGCGTCTGTCTACCATTGAACATTAGCAGTTCAATGGTCATGAATTCCACCATATCCGCTAAGAGGTGAACGCGCTGTGGCGCGTTACCCGGTATACCCGAAAAACGGATATAATTAATCACAAGACGCATTATACCGAAAAGAAGATAAAAAAGCAACTGTAAGAATGCATAATCTATATAAGAAAATACCACTACTTCTTGCAACAGGCAGTTATAGGGTGATAAATTTGTTACTATTTGTATATTTTACTTGTGATTTACAATGATTTTTCTTATATTTTACCTATTTTTGTGAAAATCCGTTTATTATAAAGACAAATTGATATTTTACTGTTAAAATAGATTCGTATGTAAAAATATATTTACAATTTCTTTACGAATCTTACGGAGGATAAATATATGTCTATAGTAGAAGCGTTTTCATTATTAGGAGGCGTTGGATTATTTCTTTTTGGTATGACAATTATGTCGGCTGGTTTGAAAAATGCCTGTGGTGATAAACTCCAGACCATTTTGGAGCATGCAACTAAAAACAAATTGATTGCCATTGTTGTTGGACTTGGCATGACGGTACTGGTTCAGAGTTCTTCCGCAACAGACGTTATGGTAATCGGATTTGTAAATTCGGGTCTGATGAATCTCGGACAGGCGATCGGTGTTATCATGGGTGCTAATATCGGTACGACAATTACCGCACAGATCACTGCGTTTAATATCAGTACATTTACACCATTACTGCTTTTTGCAGGTGCCATCATGTACCTGTTTATGAAAAACAATTTTGTAAAGCACGTTGGTTCTGTTATCATGGGCTTTGGTATGTTATTCCAGGGTATTACGATGATGAAAGTTGCAATTCAGCCATTGTCTCAGAGTGAAGGATTTGTTTCATTCCTTTCTACATTGAACAATCCGGCACTGGCTATTTTGTTTGGTATCGCATTTACCGCATTACTGCAGAGCTCTTCTTCTTCAACGGTTATTTTTCAGGCTTTTGCTATTCAGGGGCTGCTCAGCTATAACGTAGCGGTTTATCTGGTAATTGGTGCAGCAATCGGTTCTGTTACGCCGAACCTGCTGGCAAGTCTGACTGCAAACAGAAATGGTAAGAGAGCAGCAATCCTGAATCTGTTGTTTAACGTATTTCGTGCAGGAATCCTGATTGCATTGATCAATATCTTCCCAATTATCCTGACGGCTATTCAGAGTCTGTCACCGAATGATATCGGACGACAGCTGGCAAATACACATACAATTTTTGCAATTATTGCGGTATTGGTCGAGTTGCCGTTTACCGGAAAATTAATCTGGCTGGCTGAGAAGATCGTGCCGGTGTTACCGGAGGAAAATCAGCAGATGGAAGATCGTTCCCTTGTTTATATGACACAGCTGACCAAAGTACCGGCTCCGGTTGCTCTTCGTCAGACTCAACGTGAAATTACGCGTATGGGACATATCGCTGCAGACAACCTGCAACGTGCCCTTGACTGTTTCTTCCATTATAATTCAGCAAAGGCAGCATCGGTGCGTTCTCATGAGGAAAGCGTCAACATCCTGAATCATCTGATCGCGGATGCTATGGTAGATCTCAGATCTTTGGATCTGTCACCGGAAAATATGCGGCGCGTGTCTATGATGACAATTGCGGTTACTGATATTGAACGCTTATCTGATCATGCGGAAAATATTGTAGAGTACATTGAACAGATGAACGCAAAGAAAGCAGAAATGTCAGATGCAGCAAGAAAAGAATTGATAGATATGTCCAAAGATGCAATGGATGCTGTGTATATGGCATTGGACATTTTTGAAAAGGATGATTACAATAAGTTGGATCAGATTGAAATTCTGGAACAGCATGTGGATGATCATGAAAAGGATCTTATCAATAATCATATTGAACGTATTATGAATTCTTTGTGCAATCCACTCAGTGCAGTTATTTTTTCTGATCTTGTTACCGATTTGGAACGCTGTTCTGATCATGCGATCAACCTGGCATATGCATTAAAAGAGCGTCCGTCTGAAATGGATGCACCGAAAATAATATAAAATCTTGTTTGTCTTGTTGTTGGCTGAAATTTAATTTTTAATACGAAAATGAAGCATCCTGTCAGGACGCTAGACGCTCACTATCCTCGTTTCACGTCGTTTTCATCGCGCTCGTTCCCACGCCTGAAAAAGAGGTCGTTCCCACTCGCGCAAAAACTCGTGAAACTCGGTCGTTTGCTTAATCGCTTTCCCTGACAGGATGCTTCGTTTTCTGTATTTACACAGTGAAATAATCAGCCATTCACACGACGCACTGCGTGCCACACATGCATATAAGCTGATAGCATAGTTTTTGTTGTGTTGCATGTGCAGATCTACAATTAGGTATGTTATAAAGTACAACAGTGTAGCAGTTCTTTTTTAGAGTATGCCGCTTCGCGCTCGACAAGATTTTTCACTCTGACTCAGAATCTAAAATAGTTAATAGATGACTTTAGCTTCCGTGTCATTCTTTGCTCTATATAAATTTGCGCATGCGACATAACGAATATTATGTCATCAGCTTGTGTGCATGCGTGGCATACGGTGCCGTCAAGTAAATGGGGCAAATTCGGAAGCAAAATCCAAGACAAGACGGTAGGTTGATTTTCGTTACCGCAGCGAGCATAGCCCGCCTCCGTGAGTGTGTCTGAGCACGCTGTATTTGCGTGCGAGTTCGCGGGAGGAGGCGGAGATAAGCGGCACAGCGGAGGTAGAAAATCATCCGTGTCTGTCTGGATTTCTGCTTCCGAATTTGCCCTTTACAGAGATGGTAACAAGTCCAGAAATGCCTCTGTTGGTGCGTTGATCGGAAGCGTCGGATTCACGGAAGCCACGATCTGTCGTGCAGGCATGGTTTCTTTTGTTTCAATGATATCCAGATCCTCATTGCCTTCCCGGACGCAGTAGTCCGGTACGCAGGCAATGCCAAGACCGATTCTTGCAAAATCAATCAGCAGATCGTTACTGGAAAGTTCAATCTCCGGTACCAGCTCCAGCTGATGCTGCAGAAACAGATTGTGCAGAAATTCGCAGGTGGTGCAATGACGTTCCAGGGTAATCAGTGGGTAGCCGGAAAGCTCCGCCAGGCGCAGTACCCGGGATTTCAATGGGTAATAAGCCGGATTTGCCACGAATACATCATGGAATTCACAGACAGTTTTCCGGATGTAAGACTGGTTTAGCCGGGTATTTGGTGCATTGGTGATGATCAGATCCACCTTTCCCTGTTCCAGCAGATCCACGCAGTTCAAAGAGGTTGCGTTCGTAACCTTGATCGGCACATTTGGATACTGCTGATGGAATTTCCGGAAATACGGAACGAGAAAATAACGGCAGATGGTGTCGCTTGCGCCGATGTGCAGCTGACCAAGTCCGAGCCCCTGACTGTCAAAGAGCTGGTTTTCACCGCGGCGGATGAGGTTCATCGCCGGTTCCACATGTTTTAACAGCAGCTGCCCGGCCGGGGTGAGCTGCACTTTTTTTGTACTGCGGATAAAAAGCGGCTGTCCGAGTTTGCGTTCCAGTGTCTTGATGGACTGGCTGACCGCAGACTGGGAAATGTAGAGATGTTTGCTGGCTTCCGAAAAGCTTAACGACTGTGCCACATAAAAAAATACTTTGTAAAGTTCATAATTGATATCCATAGAAGTATCCCCTTTGTATGTTTTGATTTACAGAAATCTCTTTTTATATTAGTATATAAAGTGTGAGAGCGTATGTCAATTATAAATTAGTGAAACTTATATATAGAATTAAATATATTAATTTTTCTAATTTAAATGTCTACGGTATACTAAAGGTACCATGATAGCACGGAACAGGTCTGTGCCATGTAATATTGCAGAGATGGACTGGAGAGAATGTCCGCTTTACCTAATTTTAAAATGGAGGATCCGATATGAGTAATGTACGCAGAGTTTATGTAGAGAAAAAAGAAGCGTATGCAGTAAAAGCAAAAGAACTGCAGGAAGAAATCAAGAGCTATCTTGGAATTACTTCCGTCACAGGAGTACGTGTTCTGATCCGTTATGATGTGGAAAACATTTCTGAGGCTACTTATCAGAGAGCACTGGTCAGTGTTTTCTCCGAGCCGCCTGTTGATGATATTTATGAAGAAACTTTTGATCTGAAAGGCGCAAAAGCATTCAGTGTGGAGTTCCTGCCGGGCCAGTTTGACCAGAGAGCAGATTCCGCTGTTCAGTGTGTAAAACTTCTGAACGAGAATGAGGAGCCGGTCATCCGTACCGCAACAACTTATGTGATCGAAGGTGATGTGACTGAGGAGCAGTTAGATGCCATCAAACATCATTGTATCAACCCGGTAGATTCCAGAGAGACCGGTTTTGAAAAACCGGAGACACTGGTTCAGAACTTTGACGAGCCGGCAGATGTTATCGTATTTGATGGTTTCTGCGAGATGCCGGAAACAGAACTGAAAGCATTATATGAATCCTTAAATCTGGCTATGACATTTAAGGATTTCCAGCACATTCAGAATTATTTTGTGAAAGATGAGCACCGTGACCCGACAATGACAGAGATCCGTGTACTTGATACATACTGGTCTGATCACTGCCGTCATACTACTTTCTCCACAGAGTTAAAGGATGTTGTATTTGAAGATGGTGATTATCTGGAGCCGATCAAAGCTTCCTATGATAATTATAAGGAGACTTACGCAGAACTTTATAAAGACCGTGACGATAAATTTGTATGCCTGATGGATCTTGCACTGATGGCTATGAAGAAACTGAAAAAAGAGGGAAAACTGGCAGATCAGGAAGAATCTGATGAGATTAATGCCTGCAGTATTGTTGTTCCGCTGGAGGTGGATGGCAAGACGGAAGAGTGGCTGGTAAACTTCAAAAATGAGACACACAACCATCCGACTGAAATCGAGCCGTTTGGTGGTGCCGCAACCTGTCTGGGTGGAGCCATCCGTGATCCGTTATCCGGACGTACTTATGTTTACCAGGCAATGCGTATCACAGGTGCGGCTGATCCGACCGTTTCCGTAAAAGACACTCTGGAAGGAAAACTTCCGCAGAAGAAGATTGTCCGTTCCGCAGCAGCGGGTTACAGTTCCTACGGTAACCAGATTGGTTTGGCAACCGGTTTTGTCAAGGAAGTATATCATCCGAACTATGTGGCAAAACGTATGGAGATCGGTGCGGTTCTGGGTGCAGCTCCGAGACGTGCCGTACAGCGTCTGACTTCTGATCCGGGTGATATTATCATCCTGCTTGGTGGTCGTACCGGTCGTGACGGCTGTGGTGGAGCAACCGGTTCTTCCAAAGCACATAACACATCTTCTATCGATACCTGTGGTGCTGAGGTTCAGAAAGGTAACCCGCCGACAGAGCGTAAAGTACAGAGATTGTTCCGCAGAGAGGAAGTCAGTCATATTATTAAAAAATGTAACGATTTTGGTGCCGGCGGTGTATCTGTTGCCATTGGTGAGCTGGCAGATGGCCTGCGTGTGGAGTTAGATAAAGTTCCGAAAAAATATGCCGGTCTGGATGGTACGGAAATTTCTATTTCTGAGTCACAGGAGCGTATGGCCGTTGTCATTGCACCGGAAAATGTGGATCAGTTCCTTGCTTATGCAGCAGAGGAAAACTTAGAAGCAGTTCCGGTAGCAGTTGTTACGGAAGATCCGCGTCTGGTTCTGATCTGGAGAGGTAAAGAAATCGTAAATATCTCCCGTGCATTCTTGAACACAAACGGTGCACACCAGGAGACAGGTGTTCAGGTGGAAATTCCGAGCAGAGAGGATAATTATCTGCATAAAATCGCGCTTGACAGCGTTGCAAAAGATCTGGAACATAACGATGTAAAGGCTGCATGGGTAGATACATTAAAAGACTTAAACGTATGCTCCCAGAAAGGTCTGGTGGAAATGTTTGACGGTTCCATCGGTGCCGGAAGTGTATATATGCCATATGGTGGAAAATATCAGTTGACCGAAACACAGAGTATGGTTGCAAAAATTCCGGTTATGACTGGAAAATGCGATGCCGTTACGATGATGAGTTATGGATTTGATCCGTATCTGTCCAGCTGGAGTCCATACCACGGTTCTGTTTATGCGGTTCTGGAGTCTATTTCCAAGATCGTGGCAGCCGGAGGTGATTACAAGAAGATCCGCTTCACATTCCAGGAGTACTTCCGCAGAATGAACGAGGATCCGAAACGCTGGAGTCAGCCGTTTGCAGCATTACTTGGCGCATATCAGGCACAGATGAGCTTTGGTCTGCCGTCCATCGGCGGAAAAGATTCCATGTCCGGAACTTTCAATGAGATTGATGTACCGCCGACACTGGTTTCCTTTGCTGTAGACGTTGCAAAAGAACAGGATATCGTGACTCCGGAGTTAAAGACAGCAGGTGATAAACTGATGTATTTTACCATTGATCATGATGCTTATGATCTGCCGGATTATGCTCAGGTCATGAAACTGTATGATGCAGTATACAGCCTGATCCAGGATCAGAAACTGAAAGCGGTATATGCACTGGATGCAAAAGGTCTGGTAGCTGCAGTCAGCAAGATGGCATTTGGTAACAAACTGGGCGCATCCATCCGTGGCTGCCTGAAGCCGGAAGAAGCATTTGCACCGGGATTTGGTAATCTGGTAGCAGAGGTTGCACCGGAAGATGCGGATGCTGTAAAAGCAGCATTAGAAGCTGTAGGACTTCGTGCAAACGTGTCCATCGTTGGTTCTGTTTTAGAAGAGCCGGTATTCCGTTATGGTGATGTGGAGATTGCAATGGATGACGCATTATCCGCATGGACAAACACATTGGAAAAAGTATATCCGACCAGAGCAACCACAGATAAAAAAGAGCTGGATGCAAAACTTTATACTACCAAAGAAATCTATGTATGCAAAAATAAAATTGCAAAACCGACGGTATTTATTCCGGTATTCCCGGGTACAAACTGTGAGTATGATTCTGCAAAAGCATTTGAGCGTGCAGGCGCAAATGTTGTGACGAAAGTATTTAAAAACCTGAATGCACAGGATATCCGTGATTCTGTCGATGTATTTGCAAAAGCAATCGACCAAGCACAGATCATTATGTTCCCGGGTGGATTCTCTGCCGGTGATGAGCCGGAGGGAAGTGCAAAATTCTTTGCAACTGCATTCCGTAATGCAAAAATCAAAGAATCTGTTGAAAAACTCTTAAATGAGCGTGACGGACTCTGCCTCGGTATCTGTAACGGTTTCCAGGCACTGATCAAACTTGGTCTGGTTCCTTACGGTGAAATCTGTGAGCAGAAAGCAGATTCTCCGACACTGACATATAACACCATCGGACGTCATATTTCCAAGATGGTTTATACAAAAGTGATGTCCAATAAATCGCCATGGCTGGCACAGGCAGAGGTGGGCAAGATTTACACGAACCCGGCGTCTCATGGTGAAGGTCGTTTTGTAGCAAACGAGGAGTGGCTGCAGAAACTCTTTGCAAACGGTCAGGTGGCAACCTGCTACGTCAACGAGGCAGGCAATCCGACGATGGATGAAGAGTGGAATGTCAATGGTTCTTACATGGCTATCGAGGGTATTACAAGTCCGGATGGAAGGGTTCTCGGTAAGATGGCTCATTCTGAACGTCGTGGTGATGGCGTGGCTATCAACATTTACGGCGAGCAGGATCTGAAGATCTTTGAGTCCGGTGTAGCATTCTTCCGCGACTAAAGTTTGCTTATTTTTCTGAAAAATTGATATGACTGAGAAGGGAAATCATTATTTTGTTTCCGCGGCTTACAATCGGCCGTTGAGAAAAATAATTGATTTCCCTTTTTTATGCCATGAAGATTTTATCCATGTATAAAACCATTACAGATAGAAACAATCGCAGAGCATTGTAATAAAAATGAATGAGATTGAACGGATTTACACTATTTGATCTTCTTTTGCAAAAAAAGTGAATGAAAGTGAATGAAAGTGAATGATTGTGAATATTGCATAAAAATAAAAAGTTTTTTTGTGAATTAAAATGATTGATTATGACTGAATGTGACGGTATAATACAGGCATAAAAGACATGGAGGTGCAAGATGGTTTACACAGTAACTTTTAATCCGTCACTGGATTATATCGTATCAGTAAATGATTTTCAGATGGGTATGACAAACCGGACATGTGCAGAGCAGATGCTCCCGGGCGGCAAGGGAATCAACGTGTCTACAGTACTTTATAATCTGGGAATTGAAACAAAAGCACTTGGTTTTTCAGCAGGTTTTACAGGTAAGGAGATTGAGCGCAGAATGGCAGAGATCGGCTTTACACATGATTTTATATCTTTACCGGAGGGGTGCTCAAGGATCAATATCAAATTGAAGGATTTTGACGGAACAGAGATCAATGGTATGGGACCGGATATCAGTCCGGAGAATGTAGAATCTCTGATGCAGAAACTGGATACACTGACGTCAGAGGATTATCTGGTACTGGCAGGAAGCATTCCGGGAAGTATGCCGAAGATGATCTATCGTGACATTATGGCGCGTCTGGCATCCAAAGGTGTACAGTTCGTGGTTGATGCTACCGGAGAACTTCTGATGAATGTACTGGAGTATCATCCGTTTTTGATCAAGCCGAATAATCATGAGCTTGGCGAGATTTTTGGTGTAGAGTTAAAGACAAGAGATGAGGTTCAGCCATACGCAAAGAAACTGCAGGAGATGGGAGCCAGAAATGTACTTGTATCTATGGCAGGACAGGGCGCAGTTCTTCTGGATGAAAACGGCGGATTCCATCAGCTTCCGGCACCGAAGGGAACATTGGTGAATGCAGTCGGCGCAGGTGATTCCATGGTGGCAGGATTTGTAGCCGGATGGATTGAAAAACAGGATTATGAACATGCCTTCCGCATGGGAATTTCCGCAGGAAGTGCAAGTGCATTTTCAGAACTACTTGCGACAGAAGCAGAAATCAGACAGGTTTGTGCATCCATCGAGGCATAAGAAACAGTTGATAAGAAGATAAAACAAAACGGACAAAGGAAAGAGGAGGTAATGAGAGTATGAGAATTACAGACTTACTGGACAAAAGAAGTATTTCGCTGGATGCCGTTTGTGCATCAAAATCTGATGCGCTCGACCAGGCGGTTGCCCTGATGGTAAAAAGCGGCAAGATCAATGACGAGGAAGCGTATCGCAAACAGGTTTATCTGAGAGAGGAAGAGAGTACCACTGGTATTGGAGAGGGAATTGCAATTCCACATGGAAAATGTGATGCAGTTGCAAAACCGGGACTTGCAGCTATGGTCATCAAAGATGGTGTTGATTTTGATTCTCTGGATGATGAGCCGGTCAATCTGCTGTTTCTGATCGCAGCACCAAATACCGAGGACAACATTCATCTGGATGTGCTCAGTAAACTTTCCATGTTATTAATGGATGAGAACTTTGTGGAGAAGCTGAAAAACGCATCTTCCGTAGATGAATTTTTAGAGATTGTAGATGCGGCAGATGAGGAAAAACCGGATCTGAACGATCAGCTGGCAGCTCAGACGGAGACAGAAGGTTCTGTGTGCAGAATTATTGCAGTTACTTCCTGTCCGACCGGTATTGCACATACTTATATGGCAGCGGAAGGTCTGGAAAAAGCAGCAAAATCTCATAATTGTTCTATTAAAGTAGAAACAAGAGGATCCGGCGGTGCAAAAAATGTGCTGACAGATGAGGAAATCGCAAATGCAGATTGCGTTATCGTAGCAGCAGATGCAAAGGTTCCGATGGATCGGTTTGATGGAAAGAAACTGATCGAGGTTCCGGTTTCTGACGGAATCAGTAAAGCAGATCAGCTGGTAGAACGTGCGATCAGCGGAGATGCACCAATCTATCACAGTAGTAATGCAGGCAGCCAGAGCACTGCTTCCAAGAAAGCTTCCGGCGGAATTGGTCACAGATTATATGTACATCTGATGAACGGTGTATCCCATATGCTTCCGTTTGTTGTCGGCGGTGGTATTCTGATTGCGATTGCATTCCTGATCGATGGAATGAACGTAGATATCAATTCACTCTCCGCAGATATGAGAGCAAACTTTGGTACGATCACACCAGTGGCAGCAGCGTTCAAACAGATCGGTGGAATTGCGTTTGGACTGATGCTTCCGGTACTGGCCGGATTTATCGCTATGAGTATCGGTGACAGACCAGCACTTGCAGTTGGTTTTGTCGGTGGTATGATTGCAGCAAACGGAAAATCCGGT
>ENA-OOWO01000553-OOWO01000553.1-human-gut-metagenome-genome-assembly--contig:-NODE-553-length-25163-cov-2.432970_pt1 | contig 25163 bp, 12 predicted proteins | sample MGYA00241579_ERZ501327 | MGnify/ENA primary metagenome ERZ501327 (study PRJEB25962, sample SAMEA2042836) | human gut metagenome | biome: human gut; feature: human-associated habitat; material: faeces...
TAGAAGATACTGAGCCTTTAAATGAATCGGAAGCAACAACAATTTTTCTCATTTAATCTCCTTTTTACACATATAATAAAATAAATCAATTCCTTCAAGATGTCCCAATATATAGATTTTAAATCAAATGAAGTACTACTTACTTGAGTAGAGAAGATATACTTCATTGGCAAAGTAAGCTATCTCCTGTGACAAAATAAGTATATCTCCTGCGACAAAAAAACTAAAAGTGACATTTTAATGCGGTTACCCTTCATAGTCTTTCAAGAATTTGTCTAATAGTATTCAAATTTTTATTTTTGCATTTATTATAATACAATTATACATTATGAAACAAAAATTGAACATTACTACATTCTTACTGTTTTGGTGCATCACCGCTTTATGGTCTATCCCACGTCCCGAATATCCCCGTCCACAATTTGAACGCATGGATTGGGTAAATTTGAACGGAGAATGGACTTGCTCATTCGATTTCGGAGGTACCGGAATGGAACGGGAGTTCTATAAATCGAACGGTTTTGACCAAAAGATCACAGTGCCTTTCTGCCCGGAAAGTAAGTTATCCGGCGTAAAATACACGGATTTCATTCAACATTTCTGGTATCAGCGTCCTATCACGATCCCACAAGAATGGAATGGAAAGAATATAAGACTTAACTTTGGAGCTGTTTATTATAAATCGGAAATATACATTGATGGAGTCTTAGCCAATCGCCATTTTGGCGGAACCTCTTCTTTCGCAGTAGATATCACCTCCTTGGTAACACCAGGAAAGACACATAGCCTAGTCGTATATGTAGAAAGTGACCTACGAAGCGCAAAACAACCGGCAGGAAAACAAAACCTACAATTTGAATCCTACGCCTGTAATTATACCCGGACCACAGGTATTTGGCAAACGGTTTGGATGGAGGCTGTCCATCCGGAAGGATTGCAATCCGTGCAGTTGCTGACAGATATAGACCAACAACAATTGGTTGTGCGTCCTCGTTTCTATAAAGAACTAGGAGGTAAATTGCAAGTAACCGTAAAAGACAACGGTAAAATAGTAGCCAGCCAAACCATTACGGCAAGCTCCTTATCTTCTGCTATTCTACCCATCAAGAAAATGAAAACATGGAGTCCGGAAAACCCTTTTCTGTACGACTTGGAATACAAAGTAATAGATAAGAACGGGAAGGTAGTAGATGAGGTAAGAAGCTATACAGGTATGCGTAAGGTACATATCGAAGGCAATAAGATTTATCTGAACAACAAACCTTATTACCAACGCTTGGTACTTGATCAAGGATTCTATCCCGATGGAATTTGGACGGCTCCTAGCGACGAGGCGTTAAAGCATGACATCGAACTCTCCATGGCGGCCGGCTTTAATGGTGCCCGCCTCCATCAGAAAGTATTCGAGGAACGTTTCTATTATTGGGCGGATAAGATGGGCTATCTTACATGGGGGGAAGCTTCCAGTTGGGGAATGGATTGCAATGATACGGAAACCGCCCGGAATTTCATAACTGAATGGACCGAAATCGTAGAACGTGACCGTAACCATCCTTCCCTTCTTATCTGGACACCTACAAACGAGGAGTTCTGGCCTGATCGCATACAATATCCGCGCCTGATGCACGACCTGTATAACCTAACGAAAATGATAGACCCGACGCGTCCTTTCCACGGTACCAGCGGTGGTGTACACATCGCTACCGATATCTGGACAATCCACAATTACGAGCAAAATCCGGAAGAATTGAAAAAGCAACTGTATAATGACGGTAAACTATTTGTCACCCCAAAATGGGAAATACAATTGATGCCGAAAAATATCGGTTTCAACGGCCTGAAATATACAGACCAATACCAATTCCCGGAATATAAAAAAGATATGCCTTATTTAGTTGATGAGTTTGGCGGTATAAAATGGAACCCGTCACAACAGATGGAAAGTACCCAAAATACATCTTGGGGATATGGAGAGCCCCCCCATTCTTTAGAAGAGTTTTACAAACGTTTGGAGGGCCAAGTTAACGCTGTCCTATCTCTTTCGAAGGATATCTGGGGATATTGCTATACACAGTTGACTGATGTGGAACAAGAGCAAAACGGTATCTATTATTATGACCGTACGCCAAAATTCGACATGAAGCGTATTCATGATATCTTCAGCCAAACCCCGAAGGTAGAATAACATCATGATCTTAGTACGAGGGACAGTCAATATGTAACAACCAAATTTTATCAGGGACATATCCACATGGATACGTCCCTTAATTTTTACAGATTACATATTTATCTTTATCTCAAAAATTTAATAAATAAAATAAATAACCTTGATAAGTATCTACTTTCGTTTGGTTAATTTTGAATAGCACAACATTATTTATCAACAGATTCTCCTCGAACTCCACCACCTTCTCAGTAATGACCTACGGTTCCGTACAATCTATGTTCTAAGTTTTTTCATATTCATTTGCAATTATCACCAGCTCAAATATTTTAAGACAAAAGGGAAAAATATTAGCTCTTTACTTACAAAATAAAAAAACACGGAACTCATCAATGAATCCCGTATTCTTTAATTATCAACATTTTAGAGGATATGCTACTTTTTTCTTGTACATCTTATAACTTCCTGATTGATGTACTTAACTTTCTCCAGATCCATCTTCTCCACCTTTCGGTCATAAGTGACCAAGCCATTTATCTCATGTTCCACATCTGTAGTCTGCGTATAGATGGCCGTGCTTAGTCCGAAATAGTTTATCATCTGCTCTAGCTCGGTAAGCATTAATACATAGGTATCGGTCAGGACCTCTCTATTCAACATCATCTCATAAGCGTCATTGCGTACAGGCCACATATGCCCACGCACAAATAGACCTTTTCCTCCGAATTCGCCAAGGGACGCAGCACGTTTATCATCGGGACGGGGGATCGCCTTAGGCTCGATCTTGCCATAATGGTGCATATCCACGAAATCTCCATTTCCGGGATCTCCATAAGCTTTCCGATAGCCCGGAGCGTAATTATATCCCGACATACCGTTTACCCAACGATTCGGATCGTACTTTTTCACCCAAGCTGTGATGTCTGTCGCTTCAAAAGCTCCCCAATTCTCATTAAACGGGACCCACATCACGATAGCAGGCGAGCTGACGTGTTGGTCGATCATCACTTTCAATTCGTCACGGAACTGTTTACGAACCGCCACGGAATCCTCACCATCAGGCTCCCAAAGATTCGGCATATCTTGCCAAACCATTAGGCCAAGCCTGTCACAATGATAATACCAACGTTGAGGCTCTACTTTGATATGCTTGCGTATTACATTAAAACCCGCACGTTTCGCCAGCTCGATATCATACAACAAGGCCTCGTCGGTAGGGGCGGTAAATGCGCCATCGGGCCAATAACCTTGATCTAAAAGACCGATATGGAAAACAAACTCCCCGTTCAATAAAGGCCGAAGCACACCATCTACCTTTCCCATACTAACAGAACGCATACCAAAATAAGAAGATACCTCATCTATTATCTCACCCTTTCGATCTTTCAACTGTAATTTCAAACCATACAAGAAAGGATCATCCGGACTCCATAGACGGGGTTTCCGGATAGGCAAGTAAAAACTCATATTGGAATTTCCTTCGGTTCTTGCCACCTCTGAAGTACCATTATCCGCGATAGCCGTTACCTTTAACTCCTTATCCTCCGTATAAGCAATTACTTCCAACCGATTATTTTTTAAATCGGGCACTAGCTTAATCTGAGAAATATATTGTTTCTCTACCGGTTCAAGCCAAACGGTTTGCCAGATACCGGAGGTAAAAATATAATCTCCACGTGAGCCGTTCTTGCCCGAAGCGGCCCGGCCGTCGTTAGGATCATAAGCACCTACCACAAGAACATTTTCACCGGATTTCAAATAATCAGTAATATTTAAACTAAAAGCATCGTACCCTCCCGTATGGGTACCCACCTTCTTACCGTTGACAAACACAGACGAGATCCGATCTACAGCCCCAAAATTCAACAATACATTCCTACCCTTCCATGCTTGAGGAACAGAGAAGCTACGCTTATACCACAGGCAAGTATCACCCCCACGAGCTATACCGGATAATTCCGATTCCGGAGGATACGGCACACGTATCTTTTCTACTTTTGCGGGAAAGACTGGAGGAGTGGTCGCCGTAACAGGATCAAGCAGGTCTTTTCCTCCCATATAATCCCATATACCATTCAGATTCAACCATTCCGAACGTGCCATCTGTGGACGCGGATATTCCGGTAAAGGAATCTCAGCCTTCAATGCCTCCTCTGTCCATGGGGTAGGCAATGTGAACTTCTCTAGGATTTGCGCCTTTACGGAGAAGAGATCTCCCCCAAAAAGAAAGGAGCAAAGAGCTAAACAAACAACGGTAATCTTTTTCATAAACCAACTATTTAAATAATTCCGGATAATATTTCCGGATCAAATCTTGATCTTCTTTCTCCAACTTATCGATCAAGACCGGCTTATCTTGTGGACGGAGGCCTTTTTGATTGATTTTGTTGATCAAGCTCCAATCCTTAGCCGGTTTCTCGGGGCTGGGATCGGCAGGTTCATGGGCTTGCAAATCATAACGGGTAAAGTCGATGACGTAAGCCGGGGAATTTTTCGTATGCCAATCACGTAATAAGGCCAAGCGGAATTCCTTATTCATAAACCATTTTATCTCCAAATTATTATAAGAGTCTCCCAAACCAGAGCCTCGTTCTACGAAGCGATAGTTCCAGTCGTCGTTCGATTTATATTGTTTTCTCCAAAGTTCGCCAAATTCTCCGAACGTAACGAAATGAGTATCCGGCCAGCGTTCCTTGGTACCCGTTACCCACATCTTCATGGCATCACAGATGAGATCCTTCCCGAACTCATGTACCATCTGCGCCTCCCAGATATTGGCGACCCAGCCAAAGCCATTCAACTCAAGACCTTTATCAAAGTGAATCGCTTCCGTGTGCATCACCTCACGATGTCCCAAGTCGAGCCCCCAACCTTTGTACGTCTCGATCGGACCGACACCTCTACGGCTGTTGTATCCATCGATACCATGTCCGGTCTGTCCGCTACGGCGGGCACAGATAAAGTCCATCGTCCAGCCATCCAGATTCACGCAATCGATGAAATCGCTTTTTCCCTGCGCTGGCTTGCAGAAGTGTTCCGTCGAGGGATAGAAAGGATAAGAAGGAGAACCGTCAGCACCACCACCGTCTATATTATGCTGGCTCCAGATCACGGCGTGCGCCACATGGATGTTCTCTTTCTCCGCCAAATATCTCAAATTATCGGCCGATAAGAAACCTCCCATAATTGATTGCGGACGATAACCATTTCCTACCATTTTAGAAATGATCTCTATCGCCTCCGACATCTCACGGTTTACCCGCTCACGGGGTAGATACATCGCCGGAAAATAACCGGGGAAATAAGTAACCTCATCCCCATATTTCTTTTGGCACTCCACTACGTAATCACGGATCTCCCGGTAATTCTTCCGTCCGTCCTCCAAGGCATTCATCGTGAATCCCCATGTAAGACGACCGTTCGGGTTATTCGTGGCGAAGGCCTCCCGCAAGGCACGTACTCCCTCAAGCGTATGCCAATCCACCTCATCGCGGGGATGTAACTTGACATCCCGGGAGACTTCCCAAGGCGTCGTACGTATCATGATACATAAGGTGACAAAACGATTTCCTTCTATCGTCAGCGGTTCCATATTCGCCGGGACGACCACAGGATCTGCCGCCCTTAATTGAAAACCACTGAGCACAGCGACCATCCATACGACCGCCCATTTTCTCCAAACTGATATATTCATATTACTATTTCTCATGTGTACAATTTAATCTCGTATTTGTACAATTTATTACTATTTCCTTATCCGACGGAAGTATCCTAAAGACATAATCCGAACCAGATTCAGGTTTCCTTATATGGCCTTTCTCGCAAGTGATCACGTAGTTGAAACCATCGAAGCTAGCGTTGACCGCCTTATCCTCTATAACGGTGAAAGGTAGCTCCTTCCCTGCCGCGACCTTTAGCTCTAAAGCCCATGAGAGGTCCGCCTCCTTTGACAGAGCGGCTACCTCGAAGCGGGTCTCATAGAAAATGATCTTGAATGGATGGCCTTTTGAGTCTTCGGCGGAAACTACCAAGGTATCCTTGCCTATCTCCGTCACTACCGGATGATCCAAGGTAAGTTCCTCCTTATCTCCATCCTTGTCTAATCGGACGATCCGAAGCCCAGCACGATCGAGTCCCTCGCTCCACATGAATCCGTCCACGACGGGCAAGGTATAGAACAAGAACTGGTTCCCGTCTCCGGGCTTTTCCAGATAAGCGGACTTATAGCCTTCGTCGAAAAGATGGATATCCCTAAAGCGGAACGTTCCCGTCTCCCACAATAAGTTCGCCCGATAATAACGGCTGTTAAACCAGACCGTCTTATTTCCTTCTCCACGGACATCCGTCAACGTAGTGACAGCCGTCGCCGGCGTAACCTTGAAGCATTCCTTGAACCACGCACCGGATTCGCCCAGCGTCTCCACCCGGATCTTATTTTCCTTCCTCAAGGAGTCCAAGATAGGGATCTGCATCTCCAGTCCCTTGCTCATATTACTCCACGTGAAAGAGTTCTCCTGTCCCGCTTGCGCATAATTGAAGGCCAGACAAGGCTGATCCACGATCGATTCCAAGAAATAATCCACCCAGCGGCGATCCATGCCCGCCTTCTCATACACGGGTTCCAAGGAGATCACCCCTTGACGCTCTTGTCCCAGACCATCATCATACTGATAAATAGGATCACTGCCCAGCATACGGAAAATAGGAACGGGGATTTGCCCCTCCTCGGTCTGCGCCGGCATATAGGCGTTTACCCGGCTCGGGTAATAGGCTTGGTTCCAGTAACCACCCCATAGGGTATAACCATCCGTCCCCACTTGGTCCTTGCAGTTGCACGACGCCACGATCTTATATTTATCGTACATATACCCCAAGGTATGCGCGTCGATAAACCAAGAGCCGACCGATTTCGGGTACGTGCCGAATATCTCCTTGAACTTCGCCATATAGACATCCACCAGCCGCTCCCGTTCTTCTTTCGTATATCCGGTGCTGAAAGCGATATTCGCGTGCGAGACCCAAGAATGCTCACCACGCCACTTGATCCCGGCGGCCTCGATCTGCGGTTGCGTAAGTTCCCACCAAGCGCCGATCTCAGAATGATCATTGAGTTTACTTTTCAACAGATCTTGGTACAATGGGTTGATCAACGCATCGTACTGCAATAAGAAGGTTGCCGGTAAATCATATTTATTCACCAATTTCACTTGCTCACAAACCGTCTCGTACAATAAACTATCAGCGTTCTCCACCCGGTAATCTGTCTGGCGGATGAAATTGATGATGTTGATAATACGGGGAGCAGCCGCACTCTCAACCGGTTTCTCTCCCGCGCTACGGCATCCCGCACAGCAGAAGACGATAAAGCATACAAGACCTATCTTCTTTATGAATGACATTCGATTCAATTTTAAATTCATTTACTCTCATAAAATATTCTAGAAATGGCATTTCACCGGTGTAAAATCATTTTTAGAGATCTAAAAAGCATTTCGCAAGGGTGCAAAGCCATTTCTTAAACCTAAAAATGGCATTTCACAAGCGCAAAGTCGTTTTTAGAAATCTAAAAGGTACTTCGCGAGGGTGAAAAGCCATTTCTTAGATCTAAAAAGGCATTTTACACCAGTGCAAGGCCATTTTTACCGGAATATAAGGCATTACCCTACCACCCCGGGTTGTTCGGAGCCAAGTTCGGGTTCAGATACAACTCATCCAACGGAAGGGAATAATAGTAATGCTTCGGGGTCACAAAGTTACGATTCTCCGCCGGTTCCACAATCAAGAAACCATTTTCGTCTGTCAAACCGGGATTTCCCTCGTTCAAGACATCCAAGTTCTCGTATTCCGAACCTTTCAGCTTAATACCTTTTATGGCACCTATCAATTCCGTCTCAGCCGTCTTCCAACGTCTCAAATCATCCCTGCGGAAGCCTTCGAACGCTAACTCGATCGTACGTTCCCGACGGATCTCCGTCCGCATATCCAACCCATTGCTCTTCACGAAAGCGTTGGTCAGAGGAGGCATCTCCACGCCTTTCCGGGAACGGATCACATTGATCGTCTTGTTCAAGATGTCATCGCTGATCGCCCCGTCTTTCTCATAGGTGGCCTCGGCCAATATCAGCAATACCTCCGGATAACGGATGATGTGATAATCATATACATCCTTGTCAGAAGGAACGGAAGTCTCCGCCATATATTTCCACAACTTATAACCCGTACGTGTCTCGGGACGTATGGTAAATTGCGGCGGGCAGGTCAAGGCGCCGTCTTGCGGACTGATATAGTCGGTTCCGGGCATCAAGAAGGTCTGTTTCATACGAGGGTCACGATTCTCGTATTCGCTCTTGATCGTGGCATATCCCTCAAATCCGGAATTAGCGTTCTCAATCGGCAATCCCGTGCTCTTACACAAATACATATCGGCCAGCTTACGGGTAGGCGTCCCTCGCCATCCCCAATATACAGGGCACGCATCGCTATGGTGGCGGATATCCGTCTCGTACCGACTGTCGAAGATACCCTCTTTTGAATTATCGCCCGCATTGATAAACAAGTAGCGGTAGCTCTCCTCACCGGAGCCTTCATATAAAGCATACTCACCACTATCGATCACTTTTGTAGCGGCATCGATCGCTTGTTGCAACAACTGCTGATAGTCCGAACGGTGCTGGTGATACTTCGCCCAAGTCCCGGCAAACAAGGCAACCCTCGCTTTCAACGCCAAGGCAGCGCCTTGGGTTACACGTCCCGCCTCATCCGAGCTTAACTCACTTTGCAAGGGTAGTTTAGAATACACCTCGTTGAGTTCCGACAAGATGAAGTCTTCCACCTCCTGTTGCTTATTCCTAGAACCATACAACTCCGGGGAATCTACGGTAAGCACCTTCGTCAAGATAGGGATATCGTTGTATTTCGCCATCAACCGAAAATGCGAGTAAGCACGGAAGAAACGGGCCTCAGCCACATACCGCTCGATCTCCGAGGGATCGCCCTCGTACGTCTGGCTCTTCTCGATAATCATATTGCTCTGACGCAGGTCTATGAAAGTAGAGTCCCATAGGGCATCCGTATTCGGGGCGATCAACGTACCGTTGCTCGTCGTGTTCTCGTTCAGCTCATAGGCGATATCGCTATCCGTATCCTTGGTGCCGAACGTCTCGGTACGTGTGTAGAGCCAATTGACCTCTTTCTCGAAATCATCCGGGGTTTTCCAGAATAGCTCGTCCGGCATATTATCTTTTGGCAACAGGTCTATATCTTGGCAACTTGACAAGAACAAAGCGGAAACAATAAAGCTTCCCAATATTATCCGATAGTTTTTCATGACTTTTCGCTTTAATTTTTAAAATACGACATTTATACCAAATGAATAATTACGGGTAAACGGATAGGAGGTAATGCTACCGCTGTTCTCCTCCGGGTCCCAACCATTTGGCGTGTTATGTACCTCAAATAAATCCTCGCCGGAAAAATACACCCGCACCTTCTGCAAACCGGCCTTCGAGGTCAAAGTCTGCGGGATCGTATAACCGAACTGCAAGTTTTTCAAACGAGCATACGCAACGTTAAACTTCGTGTTCGTAGATACATAATAATTGTAGTTTCGTTTATCCTTCAACGTGATCGCCGGATACTGGGCATCCGTTCTTTCCGGGGTCCAAGTCTTTCCATACCAATACTCGGCGGATTGATACCATGCCTCTGGCATCGGGCACCGGCTCTCCCCTTCCAAGAACATCGTCCTACGGCCGACTCCTTGTATGAAAGCACTCAAATCGAATCCCTTCCAAGCCATACTCAGGTTAAAGCCGAAATTATAACGCGGGTTCTTGTCACCCAAGTATTTCACGTCACCGGAGCCTTCTTTACCATCACCTAATACGGATAGCTTCCCGTCTCCATCCAAGTCCTTGTACATAGCGTCACCTACGCTCAAGTCACCCGGGATACCTCCTTCCGAGAAACGAGATTTATACGCCTCCAATTCTTGTTCATTCTGGATGATTCCATCAAATTCATATCCAAAATAGGAATTCAACGGATATCCGGTCGGAGTCTCGTTATTACCTAATTTGATCAGGTTACTTCCAACCCGATCCACGACCTTGTTTTTCGCGTCACTGATATTAAAGCGAACCGAGTAGCTGAAATCCTTGATCTGATCCCTCCAGCCTAGAGAGATTTCCCATCCATGAATACTTAAATGGCCGCTGTTCGTGCTCGGAGCGTCCGCACCTAACATAGAAGGATATGTCTTCGGGATAAGCATGTTTTTATTCTCTTTCCAGAAGTAGTCGAACGATCCATATAAACGGTTATTGAGCGTCGAGAAATCAAATCCCACATTGGTTGTCTGGATCGTCTCCCATGTACGAGAGGTAGAAATAATATTTCCAGACGTAGCCATTTGTCCTTTTACTCCAGCCCCGAAAGGATAATAATCGTTCGATAAAGAGATTAATTGAATATAATCATACAATCCGATACCAGACTGATTACCCATCTCTCCATAAGAAGCCCTTACCTTCAAGTCCTCGAACCAACCCAATCTTTTCATGAAGCCTTCTTCCCCGACACGCCAAGCCGCGTTTACACCCGGGAACCATCCCCAACGGTGATCCGGATCAAAACGGGAACTACCATCCGCACGGATCGTTCCTTCGATGACATATTTATTGGCAAACGTATAATTCACTCTGGAGAAGAAAGAATTAATCGTCCACTGATTTCCCTCGCTCCAAGCGTTTTGATCTTGGGCGCTACCCAATTGCAAAGACATATTTTCTTGTTGGTCGAAGTTAATACGCTTCGCCGTGAACCTATCATAGTTCTCAGACTCATGGGAAGTACCGACCATCACGCTTAAATCATGCCGGTCATTGAAGTTCTTTTTATAATCAGCATAGAGCGTGAAGTTCTTGGATAAAGTTTTCTGGTAACGACGCTCCGCGCTATTCGGCGTACGTTTCTCCCGGACCTCGTTATTATCCCAATCGTAATTGGTGATTTTCTTGTTCGTCACGTTCTCGTCCATATCATACTTACGGATCACGGCTTGCCCCACCAATTGTAATCCGTCGATCACTTTCCAGCGTAATTGGTTGTTGACCGTTATATTACCTGTAGTCTTATTCACCATACCCCCGTCTTCCAATACTTGGGCCGGATTATCGAAACCCTCGAATGTATAGAAAGTTCCCGACGGATTGTACATCGGAGTCCAAGAGCGAGTCTTATAAATCAGTTCCCATATATTTTGTCCTTCCGTCAAACCCGAGGAATAGTCCCTGTTGCTTGCCTCATAAGCTAAATTAAGATCGTAAGTCAAGTTCTTGAAGATCTCGACGCTCGATTTAGCACGTACGAAGTAACGCTTGTTCACATCCTCACCAAATTTAGGGATACCTTCCTCCCGCTGATGGCCTAAAGACAACATATACGAGTATCTCTCTCCACCGCCGGAGATATTGACATTGTAATTCTGCATATTACCATTGCCAATAAGCATATCATTCCAGTCTTGATCCTTGAAGAATTGCGGATAACCGGTCCAACGCCCCCATTCCGCATCAGTCAACACCAGATCACTATTCTGCCGGATCAGGTCCAATTGATCTCTCGTGTATTCCGGAGTGAATGATCCATCGGTGATCTCTAAGGCCATCTCCGCATGTTGTAATAGATTCGCCGGTTTCCTTAACAACGCTGGAGTCTTAATAGAGTAATATGCATCAAAAGCAACAGATGTCTTCTGATTGCGCTTACCACTTTTCGTTGTCACCAGAATAACACCATCCGAGGCACGAGCACCGTAAATAGCGGCCGTACCATCTTTCAATACGGAAATATTCTCGATATCGGAAGGATTGATCATATTAATGTTTCCCTCCGCTCCATCAATCAAAACAAGGGGAGTACCACCGTTGATAGAAGAGACATCACGAACCTTCATGGTCATGTCCGAACCCGGAGCGCCTCCGGCACGTGTAATCGTCAAACCGGGTACCTCTCCCTGCAAAGCCTGAGCCGCATTCTGAACCGGACGAGACTCAAACGCTTTCGCATCGGCCGTAGATACGGCACCACCCAAGTTCGCTCTTTTTACCGTACCGTAACCGACAACTACAACCTCATCCATTTGCAAAGCATCTTCCCGTAACTTCACGTTCAAATTCGCTTCCTTGCCGGGACGCAATTCCGTCATGGCATATCCGATGTAAGAGATTTGAAGGACACCGTTTTCCGATACCTCCATCGTAAATTTTCCATCAAGGTCCGTAACCGTTCCGTTGGTAGTACCTTTCTCAACTACGTTCGCACCAATAATAGGTTCTCCATTCTCGTCGGTCACTACACCTTGCACTAAATTCTTCTTTTGCAAAACGGCTTGTGAGGAAGGGGCGGCTTTCTCGTTTTTTGTAGAGGGATTAATCAAGATGAAATTATTCTCCGTAATCTCATACTTTACGCCTTCCCCTGCGAAAAGACGCTTTAAAATGGTTTCCACCGTCTGCTCTTTCACATGTACAGATACTTTCTTATTCAGGTTAACCTTCTCGCTCTCGTAGATAAAACGGAAGCCAGACTGTTTCTCTATCTTGAAAAGAACCTCCTTTATTGTCTGGTTATTAACGTCCAAAGACAACTTTGTCTCTTGCGAATAGACAGAGGCCGAGATCTGAAGTGAACATGCGATAGAGAATAATGTCGTCAATCTCATAATAGACAAAGTTTTTTTAAGGACCGGAGACTCTTCCGGCCTTGCTATATTCCAAAAATTCATATATTTGTAATTCGATTGTTTGTTAACACTAGTGTTACGAGCACTAATTTTAATGATCAAAAAGATGACGGGGAATGTTCCAGCATTTCCCGTTTTTCATGTGTATTCATGCGATTCCTGTTCTTTACTTCATAGGCAGACTTTATTTAGAGGTTATACTTATATTTTTTCCTTTCACGTTATAACTTATATCACTCAATCGGGATAGTACGCCCAATATATCCGTTATGGTTTCCTCCTGTATGACTCCATCGTAATGTATACTATTCCCCAAATCCTTTTGAAGATGGATGGTTACATCGTACCTCCTCTCCAGATATTTGCAGACGGAAGCCAACGACATATGATCCATATAGAGTTTATCCTCCAGCCAGCTGTACGAATGAGATAACACACCCGATATCGGTCTCATCTTGTTGGTTTGCTTATCGAAAATCGCCATGTCACCGGCGTTCATTAACAACTTATCATTCCCATGATCCAACTCGATACAGCCTTCCACCAACGAGGCTTCAACTGTTTTTTCATCCGTATACGCTTGCAAATTAAAAGAAGTTCCATGTACCTTTAAGCGTAATCCATTGCTCATCTTGATCACGAACGGTATCTTGTTCTTCGAGACATCGAAGAAGCCCTCTCCTTGGAAATTCACTTCCCTGATATTCTCCTTTGCGTTATAGGAATACGTAATATCAGATCCAGAATTCAGCTTAACAACGGAACCATCCGGCAAGACCACCTCCGATCGGCTTCCGTAATCAGCGGTCATTCGAACCAGCATTTCCGGCTGTTTATCAAATACTCCCATTTTCGAAAACCCGAGGACAAGCAATAAAGTAGCCGCCACTCCTGAAATGATATATCCGATATTCACCAAGCGTTTCCGCTTATTATCTCTCTCCTTATTGATACGATCGATCTTATCCCATGCGTATTGAGCATTAAAAGTTTCTTGCTCCAGATAAGAGCCTGTTTCTTTCCAGATCTCTTTATACCGTTTAAAATCCTCTTGATTAGACTCATCCTCAGCCAACCATTCATCCAGAACCGGATCCACGATCTCTTCATTCATCCTCTCCGATAAATGGTCAACGATGTGTTCTCCTATTTGCTTTTTCTTCTCCATGAGTCTAGTCTTTATTTAAATGACACCACAAATAAAAAAAGGTCCTATACGAACCTTGAAAATTTCCTCATTATTTTATACCTCCTTCATCTCCAGACATTCCTTCAACTTCTGTAAAGACATCCATATTTGATTTTTAATTGTTTTCACGGATATAGATAGTTTCTCCGATATTTCTTTCTGCTTCAATCCTTTTACCCTGTGAAGAAGTAACACTTCTCTACTCCGATCCGGCAAATGGTCTATACAATCATAAAGAGCGATCCTAAACTCTTCTGTTTCCAGTTGATTATCCTCATAGGATAGAAGTAATAAGTCTTGATTCTCTGATAAACTTCCCGTCTGCACCTTTGATCGGATAAAGTTCAAGGCCAGATGTTTAGCCATCCGATATAAATATCCTGATACATTTTCCTTTATCTCTATTCTCCCCCTATTTTTCCATAAATTCAAGAAAAGCTCTTGAACAACATCCTCCGCATCATTTCTATCCATCAATAGACTATACACATACTGACAAAGACGCCCGTAATAACGATCAAACAGTTTATTATAACTGATATAATCATTATTTCCGATCGCTAGCATTAAGACCTTATCGGCATGAACTTCCTGCATATAATCTTTAATTACAGATGAATATTCTCAATCCTCTTTACAGGTTAAAATAGATATTAGAAGGTATCATACAGGAAATTAACTTATCATCCCTATAAATCACCTATAGTACAAAAATAGAAAAATATCATTCAATAATCGTATAAAGCATCCATAAATTAAAGTAACCAGTTTATTCTAAAAGAAACACGAGGAAACCGTAACAAACCAGTGAGTAATATCTTACTCACCGCATTTTCCTTTTTAGTAAAATACGAAAAGATAACTTAGCGAATGTAATAAAAAAGAGGATGCACCAAATTGATTGTATCAAATTTAGTACATCCCCAAGTAACCTTATCTACATCAGAATTAATATTCCTTTGAAATATAGATTATACTATTCAAACTGATTGGGTCAAACGCTCACATCTCATTCATTATAAATGCCAATTTCCATGATTGAAGGAGAAATTGAACCATTTGGTTTTATCTCCACTTTCACCTTATTCCCATGTATACGTTCAAACCGATGGACTTTGATATTCTTATCACTCGGAGTCGTTAAAATAGGTTTCCACACTCCATTTTCCTCATAATAAAGAACATAATCCTGAAAGGTGGCATCCAAATCAGCAATCACTATAGCATTAAATGAAGTAGTCTTTCCCAAATCAACAATAAACCAAGGATGTCTAACACTTGGATTAGAACGCCAAGCGGTTTCAAAATTGTCATCATTGGCAAAATCCATAATCCACATATCATCAGACCAGCTAGAGTAACACGGGCAATATTTAGCTAAGTTTGTACTAATAATCGGCGCATCATAATCCCTTAACTCAGGAGTTCCAACAGCTCGATCATCCCAAAGCCTACCAACTTCTGATAACACCGTTACAACATTGTCATCGATCAATCCTTCTCGGTTCGGTGCTACATTCAGAATAAAATTACATCCAATCCGATTTAAAGGATTTACATTATTGTCTAATATCTCCCGTGAACTTTTTACCGGAGCTTCTGGAAAAGTTGTCTTCCAAAACCAACTCGCATTAATCGGTAAACAAGATAATGCCGGTAATTTATTCGTATCTTTTGATATATGCTGCCCCGCATTCTGCTCATAGGACTTAATGTCTGTATAAAACAACGCATCGGTTGGATATTTCGCCGCATTCAAATCCATCACCAAACAATTCGGTTGCAGCTTTTTAATTAACAAATATATCTCCTTAAAAGGGATATCCTCATACGAGATACGAGACCAAGGAGCATCCCACCCATCAATAATGATAGCTGTTATCTCACCATAATTAGAAAATAATTCTGTCAGCTGTTCCTTTACCATTTGTACATCTTCTCGTGTGATAAGTCCAGGACGCAATTGATGATGCATATCTAGAATAGAATAATAAAGCATAATTTTCAGCCCATTTTTTCTAAACGCATCAACATATTCTTTAACTACATCACGTCCTAAAGGAGTATTTAAAGAATTATAATCCGTCGTTTTCGTATCCCACAAACAAAAGCCATTATGGTGTTTTGTCGTCAGACAGCCATATCGCATCTTAGCTGACTTAGCTGCTTGTGCCCACTGATCGCAATCAAGCTTCAAAGGAGCGAATAATTCTAATGGCGCATCAGGATCAGCCCAGTCACTCTCAACATAAGTACCCATATTAAAATGGATAAACATTCCAAATTTCAAATTAACAAATTGTTGTTGCAACTCACGTAAAGAGTTACCGGAACTTACATCGCCTATCTGACACCAAGCTTTCACCAAAGAAAGACTATATAACAATATCAAGGAAAAAAAGTGTTTCATATTTTTCAAAATTCATTCACCAACCACCTTATTAATAATAACCAGTATTCTGTATTAGATGCTTGTTATTGTTCATTTCACTAGTCGGGATCGGAAATAGAAGTTCTTTTTCTCCCAACACTGGCCCATATGTAAATTTATGCCCTACATAATCATCAAAATCCCCAGTAGAAAGATTTAGTACTTTCCGAGTTCGAACCATGTCAAACCAAATTTTATTTTCAAAAGAGAGTTCATGGTAACGTTCTCTCCAAACAGCTTTACGAAATTGATCTTGTGAAAGCCCAAATAAAGGTTTCAATTCCGCTCGTTTGCGAATTTTATTTATACACTCATAGGCTTTATCAGAAGGTTGCCCCTCAATCTCATTCGCAGCTTCCGCATATAACAATAAGATATCAGCATAACGAAGTAACGGATAATTCAAACTACTTTTAGCGGTATTTAAATGCGCATCCATATCAAAGAATTTAAAAATATGATGAAGTCCAAAATTAATTTCTTTTGATCGATCTGCATTCGACGTGAATTTAGTATAATAGAACTCCCCTTCTTTCACCCGCTTATCTCCTTCTTCATAAGTCGCAATAAACTCATCCAAAGCATAAATAGATCCTGTCTCAGTCGAATAATATGAAACATCAAGATTATAGGGTAAATAAAGATATTGCAGACCATTTTCTACAACACTTGATTGATATTGAATCATTAACAAATGTTCTTTTTGGTTTTCCGTAGCCTCATTGTGTAAATCATCATAAGAGGCGAACAAACTACAAGTTCCACTATCGATTACCTCCTTCGCCTTTTCTGCGGCCAATTCATAATATTCCACACCTTTTTGCAAAGGATAACCAGCCATTGTCATATAGACCTGTGCCAAAACAGATTTAATCGCCGCCATCGTCACGCGCCCACTTGTATCAGTCCACGGGAGAGCCGATTTTTCAGCTTCCTCTAAATCACTCACTATTTGCGCATAAATACTTTCTATTGAAGCCTGTTCCGGATATAGTTCAGGAGAAGAGGCATTCACCGGAATCAATATTAATGGAATAGAACCAAACAAACGAACCATGTTAAAATAGTTATAAGCACGCAAAAAATAGGCTTCACCTAAACATTTACTTTTTTCAGTAGCATCCATCTCAATATCTGGGATATAAGTAATTGCCAAATTAGCATTAGCGATAGCACGATAAGGATAATTCCACCAACTTTTACTATACTCGTTATCTGAATCATTAATGCACATCCGGATTTTATTGATATGTTGATTTTGCCCGACACGCGTACCCGCCAATCCAGTCATGAAGTCTGTCATAAAATAAGGATTTCCACCATAGTCACCACTAGCGGCATAACGAAAATCCGCATAAATAGCGTTAACAATAGAACGTGCATGTTCAGCACTTTTAAAATAGTTCTCTTGAGTAAAATTAGATGGGTTTGATTCATCCAAAAAGTTTGTGCAACTACAACAAACCGTAAGTGATAAGGCTAATAATATAAAATTGATTTTCATAACTTATTCCTTTTAATGTATTAGAAACTAACATTTAAGCCAATAGTAAACGTACGAGGCTTGGGGTAGCCAAATACGGTTATACCTTGCGCGAAGGTTTGAGTGGCATCCGATACCTCCGGGTCATATCCCGAGTATTTCGTGATTAAGAAAAAGTTCTGCACACTTCCATAGACTCGAAGATATTTCAAATGCATTTTCTTCGTCAGTTCAGAGGGGAATGTATAACCAAGTACAAGATTCTTTCCTCTTAAGAAAGATCCATCCTCAACAAAATGCGAATCGATATTCGTAGTATATCCGGCTCCTGTAGGACGGATCTGAGCAATCATCGTATTTTGATTCTCTGGAGTCCAAGCGTTTAGGACTGTCTTATAACTATTTGCGATACCAGTACGGTCTTCTGCCGAATGCTTAGAGATATCCATTACATCATTTCCAAACATATATTGCAAATCAATTACTAAATCAAAATTTCGATAGCGGAACGTATTCGAGAATGTCCCATAACCGTCAGGAATTCCTTTACCAATAATAACACGATCTTGATCATTGATCTGACCGTCATTATTACGATCCCAAAGTTTCAAGTCACCAGGTAACATTCCATAACGAGCTGCTTCCTCCGCCTCATTTGTGCCCCATGTGCCTAAACGTTTATAACCATAAAAAGAACCGACTGGCTCGCCCACACGAATAATATTGTTGCTTGCTGATAAAATATCCGGTCCCGGATAAATATCATCATTTCCTTCTCCTAAAGATAGCACTTCATTTTTATTAAACGAAATATTAAATGCAGACTCCCAGCTGAAGTTCTTCGTTTGGATATTAAGCGTATTTATAGAAAACTCAAATCCCTTGTTACTCATACTACCAATATTTTTTGTTATCGTAGTATAACCACTGGAAGCTGGTACCGGAGCATTCAGCAACATATCAGTTGTCTTTTTATAATAAACATCGAATTCCATATTAATGCGTCCATCCAATAGACCAACGTCCAAACCCGCATTCATTTGTGCGGTTTTTTCCCATTTCAACTCCGGATTTGCCAAACTAGAAACGCCTATCCCCGATGCTTTACTTTCATTAAATACCAATGTATAATTAGCCAACTGCCCTTGCGAAGCATATGCGCCAGTCTCAGAATTACCAGTCAAACCGTAACTAGCGCGTAACTTTAAATTGGATAGATTAGTAAGATCTTTCATAAATCCCTCTTGAGATATACGCCAAGCTCCTCCTACAGATGGAAAAAACGCAAAACGATTGGATGACCCAAATTTAGACGAACCATCCAAACGGGCTGTCACTGTTAATAAATAACGACTGTCATACCCATAATTTACACGAGCAAAATAAGAATTTAATCCATATGCGTTAGCTAAAGAGGCGATAGAAGGAGTGGTAGCACTTCCTAAATTATTATATTGGAAAAAATCATCCTCAAATCCAGTGCCACTAGCCGTGGATGAGGAATTATCCACATGTTGCCAAGAAAGACCAGCCATAGCTGTAAGTGAATGTCTCTTCGCAAAATCTTTTGTATAAGTCAAGTAATTCTCAAATTGCCACGAGTTATTACGATTATTATAAACAGAGGCACTCCCATTTGGTGATGAGATCCAGATCAAGTCCCGCCCCGCATAATAATCCTGACGCTGATTGATTACATTTGCACCTAGAACCGATCGTAAAACCAATCCTGGCAAAAATGTAATTTCCGCATAGACATTTCCTAACATATTCTGTGTTGTCAGCCGGTTATTGCGGTCTGTCGCTACATGAACCGGATTATTACCTCCTTCCATTCCTGGATAATCATTATTTCCTGCCCAAGAACCATCTGCATATTTTACTGGAATGATAGGTAGTTCCTCTACAATTTGCCGGCCAACAGTGATACCACCGTCACCCATAGAGTCTACTTGTCGCTCAGCTTGATACGTATAATTCAGGCTACCTCCAACCTTTAACCATTTATTGATTTGGCTATCCAAGAACAAGCGGCCAGAATAACGTTTTAACCAAGACTCAACAATCAAACCATCCTCTCCTCTAAACCCTACAGACAATCCATAATTATTCTTACCATCCGAATTCGACACGGAAATTTGATGTGTTTGAGAAAAGGCAGAACGAATAGCCTCATCTTGCCAATCCGTATCATAAAGGGGGTTTCCATTCGAATCAAACAAACGCGGATCTGTACGTTTTAATTTCGGATCCGTATAATTTCCATTAGCAAATCCATCCGGATCAAACTTTGAGGCATTTTGATAAGCTAAATCTTCTAACATTAAAAATTCCTGAGCATTTAACACATCTAACTTTTTAGGTAACACCCCTACTCCAAAATCTGTATCATACCGGATAGTAGCACCTTTTTCCCCTTCTCCCTTTTTTGTTTGGATCAAGATAACCCCATTAGCTCCTCTTGCGCCATAAATCGCTGTAGCAGAAGCGTCTTTTAATACTTCAACAGACTGAATATCATTAGGGTTCAAATAATCAATCGGAGAAGTTCCATTTTGCAACGAACTTACATTCAAGATTACACCATCTACCACATATAAAGGATCATTCGTAACGCTGATGGAAGAATTTCCGCGAATACGGATTGTCGCACGTCCACCTGGTCGTCCAGAGTTTGTTGATATATTTACACCTGATACTCTGCCCGATAACGCTTGTCCAACAGACGTAACTGTCCGTTGTCCTAACACTTCATCTTTTACAGAAGCAGAAGAGCCAGTCAAGTCACTTTTCTTCATCACACCATAACCAACAACAACAACCTCATCCAATTTTTGCGTATCTTCTATCAACTGTATATCCAATACAGAATTATTTTCCACCTTCACCTCTTTACTATTATATCCAATATAAGAAATTATTAAAGAGGAAGCAGAAGATATCTCTAAAGAAAATCGTCCGTCAATATCCGTGATTGTACCATTAGAAGAGCCCTTCTCTACGACATTCGCACCAATAACAGGTTCTCCATTTTGGTCGATAACCGTACCTGTGATTTTTTTCAATTGCTGCTGCGATACCCTATCAACAGCAGGAGAAGAAAGAATGATCTGCTGATTTTTCCGTAATACGCATTCCACTCCTGTTTGTTTCTCCATTTGTTCCAAAATAGCCCGAATATTAGCTTCTCTCACATTCAATGAAATGTTTTTATCTAATCCAATAACATTATCGCTATAAAAAAAACGATAATCACTAACTCTTTCGATTTCCTTAATCACCTCTCTCATAGGTTTGTCTTGTACAGAAAGAGAAATCTGGGCAGCCACTGCTGTCAAACTAGAAGATCCTAGCAGTAAGGCACAAGCTATAGCTTGTCGCATAGCTAATTTGAATTTAAGGTCACTCATCTCTTTTAGTGTTTTTAATGATACATGATATTATTTTAAATTCTCACTCAGCACTATTGTATCTTGACGTATCTCATAAAGAATAGGAACGGTAAGGCTTATCAACTCGATTACATTCTCTAAACTATTGTTTTTAATCACGCCATAAAATTTATAATCCTTTATATTTTCCGAAGCAAATCGAATATTTACACCATATATCCGATTCAATAAAACAGCAATCTCACTCAATGTCTCCCCATCAAACGCTAACTCATCATTTCTCCACATTCGAGCATACGAGGAATTTGTAGGCTTCTCTATAAACAACCGTCTGCTGGCCTTATCGAAGCGCACATGCTGGTCTGGGGATAAAACCGCCGTTTCATTTTCCGCGACAGCCCGGATACTTCCCTCAAACAGAGTTGCCGTTAACTCCTTATCCTCATCATATGCCTTGACATTAAACGCTGTGCCCAAAGCCTCCACCTCCAGGTCTCCGGCCTTTACGATAAAGCGATGTTTCTTGTCTTTAGCGACCTCAAAATAAGCCTCCCCCGATAAAAGGACACTCCTTTCCTTTTTCCCATAATCGCTATCATACGTAATATGAGTATGCGAGTTCAACCAAACTTGCGTTCCATCCGGAAGCGTCAAACTTGCGCGCTGTCCTCTATCCGCTGACACGACATAGGCTTGTGGATCTCGTTCCATTCCATATTATACAAATAGGAGCCGATACTCAAACTGACACATAAAAGAATGACTGCCGCATACGACCTCCATCCCTCCCAGAACTTCCCGCGAGATAGCTTCTCCGCATTCCCCTCCTTCCGCTCAATCGCTCTCATCTTGTCCTTGAGCTGATGATACATCCGGCCTTGTACCTCTGCCGATAATTCCTTTCCGTAAGTTTCTTCCCATTTCCGTGTATAAAAGGAGAATAACTCGTCTTTTGAGCGAACATCCCTAAACCACTCCAAAAGGATATTTTCTTCTTCCGGAGATGTATCGCCTTTCATAAAGCGATCTAGTAATTCGATATGTAGGTCCTTCTTGTTCATCATATACAAAGTATATCCCCGAGAAGTAAGATACCCCTACACGTTGTTTAGAAAAATGCGATATTTAACATTCGTTAGAAAACCAGAGTAGTAAAATCGCTAATAGATAGTCGGAGGATAATTTATCCCGCAAAAAACGTAATGCCCTGTTCACCTGTGTCTCCACGGTTTTCTCGGAGATAGAGAGGCGTTCCGCTATTTCTCTATATGATAAATGTTCATGGCGGCTCAAACGGAATATCTCCCGTCGTGATGGTGGTAATTCATCTATCAAGCTATTAATATATTCCCGTAAAGACTCCGCGTCGATTCGTTCTTCCATAAAGGAATCGGCATCTGAGAGTTGCCGTTGCAGGCTTTCCGTCAGTTTCTCGGAAAGCAACCGGTTTTCTGTCTCCTTATAGACTAAGTTACGGGCGATGGTGAATAAATAGGCGTTAAAGTTTTGCTCAACATCTATCGTCTCATGCTTTTCCCAGATCTTAAGAAAAACGTTTTGGGTCAGATCCTCTGCTATAGATTTATCATATAATAATGAGTAAACAAAATGATATACATGCTCATTATACTTCCAGAATAAAGTCTCAAAAGCCTTTTCATCTCCATTCTTCAGGTCTATAAGCAAATGTTCATCCACTTTCATATTTCATCACGGTTACAAATAAACATTCAAATATAGACAAACATCATTACAGGGACAACCCTTTTTATAACTAATTACTAATTAAGTCCACGGCTCTTTCTGCAAAAATGCTTTGAATTTTCAATGTTCGTGAGCGGTAGGCGGTTAAAAGCAAGTCTCTACTTCATCCAACAAGGCATTCATAGGTTCGTAACCGTATTATCGTATAGGCAAGCTTCACGACATGGCAGCGGATCGTTACTCCTTGATATCGCGTGCTCTGCCACGTGCGTGACAATGTTTTGCCATGCCGGTGACAAAGTATTGTCAATGGGCAATGGAGGATACTTCCGTTAGGCAATTACTTGTCGTAAACTTCGTGGTAAGCGTTGAATTCTTTCGGCTTGTATGTTATTTCGTTCGAAATGAAAGAACCGTGAATTAAGTCTACTCCTTTTACAAAGAGGAACGGGAGTTGTCAAACAAATGCGTAAAACGAGAGACGGGGCGTGTCTACAACTGGGTAGTTATTTCACCTCCACGCTGATTCTCTGCGTGATATCTGAGGCGGAGGCTCCTAGTTGGAGGATGAACTCGCCGGGTTCTACGACGAATTGGCTTTGTGCCTCACTATAGAAAGCTAAAGAGGATACGGGGATGTCCAACGTGATTCGCCGACTCTCACCGGGTTTAAGGAATACCTTCTTGAAGCCTTTTAACTCCTTGACCGGACGCATCACAGAGCAAACCGGATCGCTTACATACAATTGGGCCACCTCAGCTCCTTCACGGTCTCCGGTATTGGTTAGGGTGAAAGTCGCTTGGATCGTGTCCGCTTGATCATACGTCTTTTTATCCGTATTCAGATTGGAATAGTTGAATGTCGTATAGGATAAGCCGTAACCGAACGGATAAACGACCGGAAGCCCCTTCGTATCGAACCAGCGGTAACCTACCAAGATATCTTCCTCATAATTCACTTTCAGATCCCTGCCGGGGAAGTTGCCCAACGCATGCGCCGGAGATTGATCCAAGCTCACGGGAGTGGTGAACGGCATCTTTCCGCTCGGATTCACCTTGCCGGATAATACGTCTACCAAGGCATTTCCTCCTTCCATACCGTTGAACCAAGCCCAAACGATAGCCGGGGAACAAATATCCACGGCGGCCATGTTCAGCGGCGATCCGGCGATCATGACCACGATCGTACGAGGATTCGCCTTTACCACCTCCTGAATCAACTCAACCTGTCCGTATGGGATATCCATATTCAGACGGTCGAACGACTCGGTATCATAATCATGGTTCAAACCACAAACCAAAAGGGCCACGTCACTCGTGCGGGCAACCTCTACCGCCTCTTTCAATAACGCGTCGCTTTCCTGTGTCTTGGAAGAGAAAGTACCAGAGCTTTGCCCATTATTGCTTCCCTCCACGAAAGTAGATAACTTCTCATAGCCTTGGGCAAAACGGATATCCACCTTATCGCCCCATTTCGCACGAAGCGCCTCTAATGGAGTTACCTCGTAAACCGCCTTGATCTCGGAACTCAAGCCACCATTGGAATGTTTGCGGGTAGCGTTATCGCCAATTACCGCCAGACTCTTGATCGAGGAGAAATCCAACGGGAGAAGATTATTCTGGTTCTTCAATAAGACAATGGCTTCGGCAGCCGCGTCGTAAGTGGCTTGCTGATGCTCCTTCGTATTCATGGAGCCCGGGCCGAAACGCTTTTTCGGGTCCAAGACATTCGTCTTGATCATCACACGTAAGACATCGCCCACCTTCTCGTCCACCAAGCTCATAGGAATCTTACCAGATTTAACAGCCTCGATCAAGGGGTTGGCATAATACCAATCCTCATATTTATCGATCAGCGTGCCCATCTCCAGATCCAAGCCGGCCTCCATAGAAGGAACCGTGCTATGGGCGGCTCCCCAGTCGGTTACATATACGCCATCGAATCCCCATTCATTCCGAAGGATCTTGCGAACCAAGTAGTTATTCTCCGCGCAGAACTCCCCACGGAATTTATTATAAGCGGCCATTACCGTCAAGGCGCCTCCCTCCTGTACGG
>ENA-OOWO01000563-OOWO01000563.1-human-gut-metagenome-genome-assembly--contig:-NODE-563-length-24957-cov-13.165368_pt1 | contig 24957 bp, 31 predicted proteins | sample MGYA00241579_ERZ501327 | MGnify/ENA primary metagenome ERZ501327 (study PRJEB25962, sample SAMEA2042836) | human gut metagenome | biome: human gut; feature: human-associated habitat; material: faeces...
CCTGTCACGGCGGAGGTCGCGGGTTCGAGCCCCGTCCAGACCGCCATTTTGGTTCCGTAGCTCAGTCGGTAGAGCAGAGGACTGAAAATCCTCGTGTCGCTGGTTCGATTCCGGCCGGAACCACCATTAGAATGATGCAGGTTTACCCAAGTCCGGCTGAAGGGATCGGTCTTGAAAACCGACAGAGGATTAACGTCCTGCGGGGGTTCGAATCCCTCAACCTGCGCCATTGAATGTTACTCGGGAGAAATCCTGAGTTTTTTATTTTCAGAATATGTAAGAGATTACAGAATTTTTTATGTTCTGTTATAATATTCTTATCATATGTAAGGGAGATATCATAATGGAACAATCAAAAAGTATTAATATTAGATACTCAATGTTGCAGGGGATTTACTTTGTAGGTTTCTGTACAGTTATGGGCTATGCTGCAGTATATCTAGGATCAATTGGCATGAGCTCATCTTTAATTGGGATTGTACTTGCAATCGCAAATATTCTAACAAGTATCGCACAGCCCGTACTTGGAGGATTTGTAGATAAGTCAAACATCTCTATGAAGAAAGTCTTAATGATCATGTTTGGTCTTTGTAGCATTCTATCTGTATTACTTATGTTTGTAAGTAAGGTTACATTCTTAGCTGCTGCTTTGTTTATTGCAGTTTCTACAATTCTTTATACTACAATGCCTCTAGTTAACTCACTTGCTTTCGCATTCCAAAAACAGGGTATTGATGTTAAGTTCGGTGTAGCACGTGGTATTGGATCAGTCGCTTATGCTCTTGCGTCTCTTGTATTAGGAAATGTAGTAAAAGCAGTGAGCCCTACTTTAATGCCACTTGCTTACATTGTCATCTTCTTAGGTATTTTACCTCTTGTTCGCTCATTTAAGATGCCTGAGACAGAAATAGATGAAGTCATTGAAGAAAAAGTAGTCGAAAAAGAAAGCACAGGTGCTTTTATTAAGAAGCATCTTAAATTCATGATTTTCTTAGCTGGTTTTGTATTAGTTTATTTTGATCATACAATCATCAACAATTTCTTTATTAATGTAATTAAAAACGTTGGTGGTAATACTGGAGATATGGGTAATGCAGTATTTTTGGCTGCGATGTTGGAACTTCCTACAATGGCTTTATTTGAAAAGTATAAAAATAAAATCAATATCAAAAATACAATCATCATTTCCGCAATATTCTTCACACTTAAACATACATTAACTTATTTTGCGACAAATATGTTTATGATCTATTTAGCTCAGGCAACTCAGATGCTTGCTTATGCATTATTTATTCCTGCATCTGTTTATTATGTAGATAAATTATTTGATGCAAAGGATGCAGTTAAAGGACAGGCACTCGTTACTACAAGTATGACTGTATCTGGTGTACTAGCTAGTTTCTTAGGTGGTATTTTACTAGATAGTATGGGTGTTTATGAAACATTATTTTTAGGTTTAGTATTAAGTGTAGTAGGTACAATTGTGATGATTGTGACTGTTGAGAACGTAAATAAGAAGGGGGCTTAAATGTGTTAGATGTTTTAAAAACAAGAAGAAGTATTAGAAAATATACAGATGAAATGCCTAGAGATGAAGATCTTGAAAGAATTGTAGAAGCTGGTTTATATGCTCCTACTGGTATGGGCAGACAGGGCGTTAAGTTTGTAGTAGTAAAGAATAAAGAAATGAGAGATCATTTATCAAAGTTGAATGCTGGTGTTATGGGAAGTGATAAAGATCCTTTCTATGGTGCGCCTGTCGTTATTGTTGTTTTAGCAAAGAAAGAATATCCTACATATATCTATGATGGATCACTTGCAATTGGCAATATGCTCAATGAAGCACATGGCTTAGGACTTGGTTCTTGCTGGATTCACCGTGCGAAAGAAGTATTTGAAGGTGAAGAAGGAAGAAGACTTCTTAAAGAATGGGGCATTGAAGAAGACTATGAAGGTATCGGAAATGTTATTATAGGATTTGCGGATGGTAAGGCTCCAGAAGCAGCACCTCGTCTAGATCATCGTGTGATTACAATCGAATAATGAAAAAATCCTCCCTGCGGAGGATTATTTTTTTATCGGAAACAATGAAAGGATACCGGCTGCACCAACACCTAAACAGATTCCTATACCTATATTGTCAAAACAAATACCAAATACGACACCTAAGCTGATGCCAATAGGTAAATAATATGTGAATTTGTTGTTGTCTTTTTTCATGACAATCACCTCAAAAAGAGTATATCATATCGATGTAAAATCAGATGTTTATTGTGGAAATAATGCCTTAAGAATATCTTCTAATCCATTTTTATCGATAGATTTACAGATAATATCGGCTTGTGCCTTTAATTCATCTACAGCATTACCCATAGCTACACCTACCTGACATAATTGAATCATTTCAATATCATTAAGACCATCACCAAATGCATAGGTATCTTTGATATCTAAACCATAATGTTCGAGGACTTTCTTAATACCGATAGCTTTGCTCATTGTAGGAGAAAAGAATTCAAATGAATTATCACTGCCATGCTGATCAAAACTGATAGTAGTACCAAACTTACCATCTAAATAGTCGCTTACTTTCTGCTTGTCTTTATTTGTGACATTGGCTTCTATTTTAATGGCACGTTTTAAGACATCATCACGGTCAAAATCCATAGAGAACATCTCTTCCATGCCGAGGTTTTTAAAGAACGTATAAAGCTCTTTATAACGCTTATCAATATAAATATGATGTGCTGTTTCAATCATATAATCACAATTCAGTTCTTCAAGCATATCAACTGTCTGAGTCGCAAGTTCTGTATCCATTCTCTCTTCAAAGATAGATTCACCATCAATCTCGATATAACCACCGTTATATAAGACATAACCATCAAAACCCAAATCAAGGAACTGCTGGTTAATCATGGCTTTAGGACGACCACTGCAGATAAAAAGCTTATGCCCATCATTTTGAATTCTTTTAAGTTCTCTTTTTACACCTTCAGGTACTTCGTGAACTCCATAAGTGTTATCTACAAGCGTACCATCAATATCAAAAAATAATACTTTCTCTTTCATATGTATCTACTTTACCTCTGGTCTTAATATTTCTACAAATTTAAACTCATTGTTATCATATGTATAATGAAGAATACAGCAATTAGTTAATCCACCAGAGTTAAAAATAATGTTTGGGTCATTAAATGCACTAAAGAATTGCATAGAAGCACCGGCATGGCTTACTGCAAGAACTACTTCATGGTCTTCTTTATTCATGATTTCAGTTAGTGTTTTTACAACTCTATGTTGTACTTGTTTGGTTGTTTCGCCACCATAATGGGGAAATAAGTCATCATATTTAAAATCATCAAAATGAGGATTTAAATCTTCACTTTCTCCTTCAAATAATCCAAAACCTCTTTCCTTAAGCCCTTTAAGTCTTGTATAAGGTACTTGACCTTCTGTAACTATTTCTAATGTATCAGATGCTCTTTCAGCCGTACTAGAGTAGTAATGATCAAAAGTAATATCCTTGATCAACTCTCTTGCAGCTTCTGCCTGCTTAATACCTAGTTCAGTTAGTGGAGAATCACATGATCCCTGAATTCTTCTTCTAACATTAAATAGAGTCTGTCCATGACGCATCATATACAAATGTTTCATAATAATTTTCCTCCTGTATTTATGCGGTTTTTTAGGGGTTTGAAACACTATGAAAGCGTAAACTAGTAACAAATCAGTAACAAGAAAAGCCACTCCTTGAAGTGGCTTCCGCAGGTAGGCTCACTTAGAGTGCTTCAACCGCTAACACAATAAGTATATCACAATATAATAAAAAAGCCGACAAAAGCCGGCTCTCTCATATAAGAAAAATAATAAAGATTTTGGTTTGTTGTAACTTGCAGAAAGGAGACGCATATTTACAACAACCTAATTATATAATCATGAGTGCCATTTATCAAGTATCATGTGGCACTCTGATTGGCACTCTTTTGGAACGCTTTCGGAACGCTCATGGAACGCTCATGGAACGCTAGAATTTTATCTTATTGATCTCTGTCCACAACTTATTTTTTGAGGCATTAGTATAGATATCAAAGGTGATATCATTCAGTTTGTGCCCAAGAACCTTCTTACGTATATAAATATCAATATTGTAAAGCTGACAAAGAGAAGCGAAAGTATCTCTTGTATCATGCATCTTGTGGTTCATGCCTAACTGATCATTGAGGGAATAGAGTACAGTCATGTAAAACCATGTTCTTTTTGAATCAAATAGTCTTTCTTTCTTATTAATCAGTTCATCAATGACATACTGCTTGATTCCTTCATGAATCGGAATGATTCTGTTTCTTCCAGCTTCAGTCTTAGAACCTGTAATGATATAACTGATTTTTCTTTCTACTCCATCATCATTGCAAGGCTCGTCTATGTGTATCTGTTTTCTATCAAGTGAGAGGAGTTCAGAAAGCCTACACCCTGTATAGATATAAATAAGCAGCACATGTGCTTCTGGAGTATCTAGTTTCTTGAGCTTTTTTATTTCGTCTAAAGTAAAGGCTTTGTGCATCGTTGATTTAGGAAGATTCTTTATTTTTATATAAGTAGAATAATCATCATCTCTACTGATATATTTGTGCATTACTGCATACTCGAAGACTTTGACACAGATGTACTTCATATCTCTCTGTACACTTACACCAGTATCCATTTCATCAAATATGTTCTGCATGTCTCTTAATGTGATTATATTGACAGGCATATTTGACAACCTATCAAGGTGGCTAAAAGCGTTCAGAATGTTTTTATGTCCTTTTTCGGTTCTATTGCTGAAGGTTTCATTATCTATGATATTAAATATTTCCTTAAACGTTGGCACTTTCTTTTGCGTCTTTTCCTGTATTCTATCAAACAGATCAGGAGCGAGGTTCCTTGCTTCTTCATTTGTGATTGCATTGGATCTCTTAAGAGAGTAAATAGATAAAGCATTCAATGCCTCTTCACGAGTTGCAAAGGTGCCTATACATATCTGTTTCTTCTTGCCTGTTATTATATCTCTTTCATCGCTCATAACTCTTGCACAGTAGGGGTTTCTTCTCTTACCCGATAATTTAACTACGGTACCGCTATTATTCGGTCTGCGTCTAAATCTAGAGTTTCTAGGCATAATATGACACGTCCTTTCAGTTGTAATTTGCCTTTAACGTGCCAATCGTGATATAATTGAGTACGTAAAAGGACTTTATGAGATGGTTCTTTTATAGTGATGTTGGCGCATCACATTATTCGCATCCTAGTTGGCGCTAGGGTGCTTTTTTTATTGCATAAAGCAAAAGCCCCTTATCTTTTGATAAGGAGCTTTACTAACCGCATCAGGTGCAGTCATTTCTGTTCCTTATCATTATATACATCAACAAAGCTTTTATCAATGCTTTTTAAACCCACATCTTATATCACATCACTTTGGAAAGCGACGGCTCTTCCGATAACCCTAACTTGATTCAACTGCTCTCCAGTAAGGATTATATCCTGATACTTTGGATTCTCAGGCTTCAGAATAACTAGATTCTGTTCACGATAATAGAAGAATCTTTTTAGTGTAGCCTCATCATCTATGATTACTACAGCAATCTCTCCATTCTCTACTATGTCAGTTTTCTTCACAAAGACAATATCACCGTCATGGATCCTTGCATTTATCATACTGTCGCCCTGACATTGGAGACAGAAATCAGCACCAATATCAGTACCAATCATTATATAACTTTCTCTGTCTTCATCCGCAAAGATAGGCTCACCACATGCAACTTTGCCTAGCATAGGGAGTTTAATCTTGTCTAGTTTATAGATATTGTTACAGTTGATTGCTTCTTCTTTGGTTTCTTTTTCCTCGATTAAATCTGACTTACTAACTCCTAGATAATCAGCAATTAATTGTACTTTGTCCATTCTAGGTAATCTAGAACCATTGCACCATGTTGAAATTGTAGATTTGTTAATTTTTAAATCATTAATAATGTCTGTCTGTGTGATTCCCTTGATTCTCATTAATTTATTTAAGTTATCAGCAAAAACAGATTTATACTTGTCATCTGACATGAAATTCACTCCTTTCTATATATAGTATACCACAATAAGAGTAACACAATACACTTTTTGTAGAATATTTTCTACTTTTTGTTGCAATCTACTAAAAGTAGAGTATAATAGTATTTGTAGAAAGGAGGACATATCAGTGAAGAAAAAGCGTAAAAGAAAAAGCAAGCACGAATTGCATTTGGCCCGCATCGCACTTGCTACATCAATCATCAACCTTATTATTTCAATAATCAACTTGATAAAAGATATTATGAAATAACGGTTGGGGAGAGGTTCTTCCTCTCTCTGATTGATACTAACTTTTTGTTTTGCTGTTGTCAATATATATCAGAGACGAAAGGAGATAATATTATGCAAATTATGTTTGATACATTACAAATTGTACTAAATATCGTAATTATTGTTTGTTTAATTAGCTTATTAAAGAAGTAGGAGGTAATACTGTTGGAAAAATTAATATCACTTTAGAAGCAGCTAGAGTTAATGCAGGCTACACGCAAGAGCAAGCTGCTTCTAATTTAGGAGTTTCAAGATCTACTATAATTAACTGGGAAAACGGAAAAACCATCCCTGGAATTCCTTCAATGCATAAAATGTCACAATTATACGGAATCCCTTTGGATTGTATTTTTTTGCCTTGTTACTCTACTAATAGTAGAATTAAAATCAAAGAAGGAGAATCAAAAAATGAATGAATTACAAGTATTTAAAAATCAAGAGTTCGGACAAGTAAGAACTCTAACTCTTAATGATGAACCTTGGTTCGTCGGAAAAGATGTGGCTGAGGCATTAGGATATTCCAATTCTAGAAATGCAGTGCCCAAGCATGTAAGCAAGGAAGATAGTCTGCGTACCCAAATCGAGTACGCAGGTCAGAGAAGAGAGGTAACAGTCATCAATGAATCTGGTCTCTATGCTTTAATCTTCGGAAGTAAATTGGAGTCTGCTCAGAAATTCAAGAGATGGGTAACAAGTGAAGTACTCCCAACGCTTAGAAAAACAGGGCAGTACCAAGTAAAAGAGTTAAGTGGCTCAGAATTAATGGCTAAGGCATTAATCGAGGCTCAAAGCGTTCTAGCTGCTAAAGACAAGCAGATTGAGGAAATGAAACCAAAAGCATTATTCGCTGATGCAGTAGCAACTAGCCACACGTCAATCTTAGTTGGAGAACTTGCAAAGATTCTAAAACAAAATGGCATTGACATGGGTCAGAAGCGTTTATTCGCATGGCTCAGAGAAAAAGGCTATCTGATCAAGCGCCAGGGCACTGATTACAACATGCCTACACAGAAGGCTATGGAACTAGGTCTCTTTGAAATCAAGGAAGGCTCTTACGTCAACGGCTCAGGAGTGAATATCACTACTAAGACACCTAAGATTACTGGCAAGGGTCAGCAGTATTTCATTAATAAGTTCCTTCAATAGGAGGTGATCATCATGGATGAATGGAGTATCAGCGTTGAGGAAGTAATGAGAATCACTAAGAAAAGTAGAGACTTCATCTTAAACGCTATAGAACAGGGTGTAATGCCTGGGTCGGTAGTAAAACATGGCTCAGGTAAAAGAAGTACTTACATCCCTAGAAAGGCTTTTGAAGCCTATATGAATGAATGGAACACAAGTCCAACCGATCAGGTTATTCAAGCATTATTTAAGAAGTATACAAAAAAATAGTGCTTAAGCTGCTCGTAGGCACCTAAGGCTAGGAGACAAATAATAATTCGTAGAATGAACTGCAATACATAATTTAACATTTCTCTTTTTGGATAATTCCATTGACTATACATACCTACTGTATACGGTCTCCTAGCGCTAAGTGCTTATGAGCACAAAAAAAGAACACACGACTGCCATCGTGTGCCCTTAAAAAAATATCAAAATTGCGTGTTAATTATAGCACAGAAAGAAGGATTTTCAAATGAACAGATTTGAAAAAATCATTATTATTGTCTCTAATCTAATTGTATTAGCAAGTTTCTTTTCAGGAATCGTTACAGGCAATAATTTAAATGTCACAGAAATGAAGTTATTAAGTGTCGCTTCATTAAGCATGAACTTATTAGTGGTTGAGTACATGCTAGTTGTTATCAGAAATAAATAAAGGAGAAAAAAGTATGGAAAAGAAAGCATTTATTAAAGTTGAAACATTCGATGGAGGGGTTCACATTCAAAACGGTGGTACTAATTATCAAACGCTATTGATGATGTCACTTTTAATTGACGCATTTAAAAAAGGTCAATTAACAAATGAGGATGATCCAAAGAACGATACGTTCAAACAGATTGTTGAGTTTATTTGGAAGAGACCAAAAGACGCATCAAGAGCACTTATCAAAATTATCGGCATTGATAGTGATTTGGATTCTTTATTTGAAGGATTCAAGTGTGAAAAGGAGACTAACTAAATGGATAAGATTAAAATCAATTCTCTTGAATTAGAAAACGTCAAGAGAATTAAGGCAGTACAGATTGAACCATCTGAAAACGGTTTGACCATCATTGGTGGCAATAATAATAACGGAAAGACTTCTGTGTTAGATGCCATTACTTGGTGCTTAGGTGGCAATAAATACAAGCCATCAAAACCAACTAGAGAAGGAAGTTATGTTCCAGCATCACTAAAAGTTACATTAAGTAATGGTATTGTGGTTGAAAGAAAAGGTAAGAACTCAGCCTTGAAAGTCACTGATCCAACAGGAATGAAAGCAGGTCAGAGCCTATTAGATTCATTTATTAGTGAGTTGGCTTTGAACCTTCCAAAGTTTATGAATAGTTCAGAAAAAGAAAAAGCTGACACATTACTTCATATTATCGGAATTGGTGATGAGTTAACAAAGTTAGATTTAAAAGAAAAGGCAGTTTATAACGACCGCTTAGCGATTGGAAGAATTGCTGATCAGAAATCGAAGCATGCTAAAGAGATGGTTCATTATGACAATGTTCCAGATAAGATTGTTTCAGCTTCTGAGTTAATCGCCAAGCAGCAAGAAATGCTAGCAGTTAATGGAAGTAATGAAAGAAAAAGAGCGTATCTCGCTGAATGTAAATCTAAGTCAAAAGCCATTGAAGAAAAGATGGAAGACTTGGACAAGCAGTTAAAAGCGCTTAATGAAGAGTATTTGAAAGTTATCAAGGAAAGAGATAAAGCGACTGTTGAAGTTTCTAGTCTAGTAGACAATCCTACGGATGAAATTGAAAGAAGCATCAAAGAGATTGATGACACTAATATTAAGGTTCGCACGAACCTAGAAAAGAAAAAAGCAGAGCAAGAAGCCAATGACCTCAAAAAGGAATATGCTTCTAAGTCACAGGAATTAGAAGATATCAGAAAAGAAAAGGCTAGCTTATTAAATAATGCTGATCTACCTCTTGAAGGGCTAGGGATTGAAGATGGAAAAATTACTTATCTAGGTCAAGAATGGGATAACATGAGCGGTTCACAGCAGCTAAAAGTGGCTACTGCTATCTGCAGAAAAATCAATCCTAATTGTGGCTTTATCCTGTTGGATAAATTAGAGCAGATGGACATGAACACACTCAAGGAATTTGGCACTTGGCTAAAATCTGAAGGATTACAGGCTATTGCTACGAGAGTAAGTACTGGTGACGAGTGTTCAATCATTATCGAAGACGGCTACGTTGCCAAAAATAATTTAGAAAAAGAAAAGAAAGAAGAAGTAAAAGAAGAACCAAAAGTGAGTGCTAATTCTTGGGAAGGAGTGAAATGGTAATGAATTTTGAAATCACATCAGGCATAAACGATAAGCCTTTAAAAGTAGTTGTCTATGGACCTGAAGGAATTGGAAAGAGTACTTTTGCAGCGCAATTCCCAGAACCTTTATTTATTGACACCGAAGGATCCACAGACTTTATGAATGTGAGAAGACTTCCAAAGCCTACATCTTACGAGATGTTAAAAGAAGAAGTTATGTATGCAGCTAAAAATAAATTATGTAAAACATTGGTTATTGATTCTATTGACTGGGGAGAAAGATTGATCATTGATCACATCTGTCAAAAAGCCGGTCTAAAAGGAATCGAAGACTTTGGCTATGGAAATGGATATGTATATCTCGAAGAAGAGGAAGGAAGATTTTTAAATTTACTCGAAGAAGCTAGAAGTATTGGGAACATGGCTATTGTTTTAACTGCGCATAGTCAAATTAGAAAGTTTGAAGAACCAAATCAAACAGGAAAATATGATAGATATGAGTTAAAACTTGGCAAGAAAACAGGAGGCAAATCATCTGGATTAATCAGAGAATGGGCTGACATGGTTCTATTTGTCAACTATCAGACATTTGTGTCTGAAGTTGATAACAACGGCAAAGGTAAAGCAGTTGGCGGTAAAAGAATGATGTACACAACTCATAAGCCTTGTTGGGATGCCAAAAACCGTCATGGATTGCCTGAAGAATGCGAATTCAATTATGAAGTCATTAGACCCTTTGTAGAAAAAAGCTTGACAGGAAATCAGTTCGAACAAGTTCGTAGCGTGCAACCTATGAGTGCTCCTGCTACAGATAAAAAACCACAGATACAAGAGAATGTACCTGTTGAACCAAAAGAACCACAGATTAAAGAAAATAATCCTGTGAGTGCTATTGATTTTGAGTCTGAAGAATATAAGAAGATTCCTTCTAAAGTAAGAGACTTGATGAAATGTGACAATATTTCAATTGAGAAATTGAAGGAAGTCATCTTCTTAAAGGGATTCTTCCCAAAAGACACTCCAATCGAAAATATGCCTAATGATTTCTGGGAATTTATTGCCAGCAATTGGAGCAATCTAAAAGACTTTATTATAGAATCAGAAATTCAATTTTAAAAGGAGATTAAGAAATGGATAACAATTTTAATAACTATAACCAAAATAACTACAATCAGAACGGATTTAACCAAGCAACGCAAAATGATGGCGCTATAGGCTGGGGTGATGAAATAACAGCTGAAGCCAAGGAATACACATTATTGCCAATTGGCAATTATCAATTCATTATCAAAGATAATTTTGTTAGATCAAAAACATCAGGTAAAGGAAAAATTCCTGTGGTATGTAACAAAGCAGATATTACTTTAACAATCAATTATGAAGGAAAAGAAGTAAAAGTGCAAACTTCTTTAGTTCTTCACAAATCCTGTGAATGGAGAATTGCCCAATTCTTCGAATGTATCGGGATGAAGCAGAAAGGAGTTCCGTTCCGCCCTGATTGGAATAATATTGTTGGGAAAACAGGAATGGTCAAAATTTCTCACAGAGAATATAACGGTTCAACTTACAATGATGTAAAAGAATTCGTGATCAGTGATACTCCAGCACCAGCACAGCCACAGACCTGGGGAAACAATAGCTGGAAATAATGGAATTAAGACCATATCAACAAAAGGCTCATGATGCCATATTCACAGAGTGGGAAGAGAAGGGAACTCAAAAAACCCTTCTCGTTCTTCCCACAGGCTGTGGAAAAACAATAGTGTTCGCAAAAGTGGCTGAGGATTGTGTTAAAAAGGGAGATAAGGTTCTTATTTTAGCACACAGAGGAGAATTACTAGAGCAGGCATCTGACAAAATAAAGAAAGTGACAGGGCTTGGATGTGCAGTTGAAAAGGCTGAACAGACTTGTCTTGGCAAATGGTTTCGAATTGTAACAGGCAGTGTTCAGACATTGCAGAGTGACAAAAGATTGTATAAGTTTTCGAAAGATTATTTTGACACAATAATCATCGATGAAGCCCATCACGTATTAAGTAATGGATATCAGAAAGTGCTGGAATATTTCAACAGTGCGAAAGTTCTTGGAGTAACTGCCACTCCTGACAGGGGAGACATGAAGAACTTAGGCTCTTACTTTCAGACATTGGCATATGAATATACTTTACCAGAAGCAATTAAAAGTGGTTATTTAGTTCCAATTAAGGCATTGACTATACCACTGACTTTGGATTTATCGAGCGTTTCAATGAGCGCTGGAGATTTCAAGGCAAGTGATATCAGTAGCGCACTAGATCCTTATCTTGAGGGGATTGCTAATGAGATGGAAAAGTACTGCAAGAATAGAAAAACAGTTGTTTTTCTTCCATTGATTTCAACATCTCAAAAGTTTGTTGAAATATTAAATAAGCATGGTTTCAAAGCCACTGAAGTGAATGGTAATTCCAAAGATAGAAATGAGATCACAAAAGACTTTGCAGAAAATAAATACAATGTCCTTTGCAACTCTATGCTATTAACGGAAGGATGGGATTGTCCTGATGTGGATTGTGTCATTGTATTAAGACCAACAAAAGTAAGAAGTCTCTATTCTCAGATGGTTGGAAGAGGTACAAGGCTATCACCTCAGACAGGAAAGAAAGATTTACTTTTATTGGATTTTCTCTGGCATAGCGAAAGACATGAACTATGTCATCCAGCCTCACTTATCTGTAATAGTGATGAAGTTGCTAGAAAAATGACAAAAAAGTTAGAAGATAGCGCAGGAATTGAAATGGATATTCAAGAGGTTGAAGAAGAAGCCTTGAAGGATGTCCAAGAAGAAAGAGAAAAAGCACTTGCTGAGCAGCTAGAAGAAATGAGAAAACGCAAGAAGAAGCTAGTGGACCCTTTGCAGTACGCAATGAGCATTCAAGCTGAAGACTTGCAGAATTACGTTCCTTCTTTTGGTTGGGAATGCGCTCCAGCAAATGAAAAGCAATTGAAGTATTTAGAAGCACATGGGATTGAATCTAATGAAGTTCCTAATGCTGGATATGCTTCTATGCTGATTGATAGATTGAAGTTAAGAAGTAAAGAAGGACTAGCAACTCCAAAGCAGGTAAGATTCCTCGAAAGAAAAGGATTTAGAAATGTCGGCACTTGGAAGTTCAAAGATGCTAATTCTATGATTTCTAGAATTTCTGCAAATAACTGGAGAATTCCAAAAGGAGTACAAGCTTCTACTTATAAGCCAGAAGGAGTTGAATAAAGATGAAACAATACAATCTATTAGAGTTGCTTGACTATATCAACCCTTCAGAACTCTCATACCAGGAATGGACTAACGTTGGAATGGCCCTCAAGCACGAAGGATATGAAGCAAGCGACTGGGATTCCTGGAGTGCTCAGGACTCTGAAAGATATAAAAGAGGGGAGTGCTTCACAAAATGGAATTCCTTTAATGAGACAGCAGGGGATATTGTCACAGGTGGAACAATCTTCGATTATGCTAAGAGAGGTGGTTTTGTTCCTCAAAAAAAGATAGATCCTAATGAAGGCGTTCTTGGTTGGGAAGATGAAATTGGCAATATTATAGATAAGGACTCTATAGATAGTATTGAACTTAATGAGCCTAGTGATTCGAATTGGAATCCAGCTAATGAGTTAATTAGATATTTAACTACTCTATTCGATACAGATGAATATGTTGGCTTCGTGGTTTCCTCGATAGAAAACGAAAAAGGAAAATTCATTCCTGGAAATCGCGGGAACTTCAGAATGACAGCAGGGCAGATTGTTGAAGGACTTCATTCATGCAATGGTGACATTGGATCAGTGATTGGAGACTACAATCAAGCAGCAGGTGCATGGATTCGTTTCAATCCATTAAATGGCGAAGGTGTTAGAAATACTGATATAGCATCATTCAAATACGCTCTTGTAGAATCTGATAGTCTAGACATTGGCAAGCAGTTGTCTATTATCCACCAATTAGAACTGCCTGTTGCAGCAGTTGTTTATAGTGGCGCTAAGTCAATACATGCTATTGTCAAAGTTGATGCTTCCGACAATAAAGAATATAGAGAACGTGTAAGTTATTTATATAAAATATGCGACAAAAACGGCCTAGAAGTTGACAGTCAGAATAAGAACCCATCACGACTTTCAAGAATGCCTGGATGTATTCGTGGTGATCATAAGCAATTTATCATTGAAACCAATACAGGAAAAGAGACATGGTCCGACTGGGTCGAATGGGTTGAGTCAATGAATGATGATTTACCCGATGAAGAAAATTTGGCTGATGTATTATTCAATCTTCCTGATTATGCAGAAGAATTAATCGAGGGAATCTTAAGACAAGGTCATAAAATGCTATTGGTCGGTCCTTCAAAAAGTGGTAAGTCGTTCTCTTTGATAGAATTATGTATCGCTATTGCAGAAGGCACAAAATGGATGGGCAGACAATGCAAGCAAGGGGATGTGTTATATGTCAATTTCGAATTGGATAGAGCCTCATGTCTTCACAGATTTAAAGATGTCTATCAGACTTTAGGATTGACCCCCAACAATGCAAATAGAATTTTTATCTGGAACTTGAGAGGGAAGACTCCTGCACTAGATCAGTTAGTACCAAAACTGATTAGACGAGCAGAAAAGAAAAAATATATCGCTGTAGTAGTTGACCCTATTTATAAAGTCATTACTGGCGACGAAAACAGTGCTAGTGAAATGGCTAAGTTCTGTAATCAGTTTGATAAGATAGCAGATGCGCTTGGTGCATCTGTCATCTATGCACATCACCATTCTAAAGGTGCACAAGGTGGCAAGAAGTCAATGGACAGAGCAAGTGGCTCAGGAGTCTTTGCAAGAGACCCTGACGCACTGCTAGATATGATTGAGTTGGATATGAATAAAGAAGTCAAGGAACACTTCATTAATGAAGCAAGAGTTGAAGCAATGCATGCTGTACTCGATAAGTATGTGCCTAAATGGAGAACTTACATCTATCAGACAAAGAAAACAGATGATCATGATTTTGAAGCGATGAATGATTACTGTGCTGAAATGCTTGGATTCGAGCAGATGAACGAATTGCAGTATCTGACTGAATTAAAAGTTGATGCAGCTAAACACATTACTGCCCTTCAGATATCTGGAACTCTTAGAGAGTTCGCTACTTTTGACCCTATCAACTGCTTCTTTAAATATCCTGTTCATTTCTTAGACAATGCTAACTTATTAAAAGGGTGCCGTCCTGAAGGTTCAAAGAAAAAATCTAAGTTCGAGAAAATGAACGAGACTAATAAAAAGAAACAGGATGAAAATATTGAATTATTCTTAAATGCTTTTGATCAGTTAAATCATGATGGACAGGTTACTGTAAAAGAACTTGCTGAAAGTGGACTCATGATGGGAAAGACGTACAGCGCAATAACTGTTGCTGTGCCAAGGTGGATAAAAAAAGGAAGTTTAGAAGGGTTTGAATACACAAAAGGTGTTATAAAAAAGAACTCTCACATGTAACTCTCACACTATATATAAATATATATATGAGAGCCTCACTATTGCTAATGATTCATATTCATATAGGGGAGTTCAGAAACTCTCCCCTATATATATGAACATTATCAAGTAAATAGTGTTTTTTAAACGAATTGAGGTATTAAACAATGCAGTTTTTTATAAAGATGATTCCTCCAACAATTACAGCGCAGGAGCATAGAATCGGAAAATATGGAGTATATAAAAGCCCTGAACAGAAACAGGCATACGTTAAATTAAGAGATGCGATCGCACCTTACGCTCCTAGCATTCCGATTGATCACGCTTGCCAGTTAATTGTTAAATGGTGCTTTCCTTTAAATAAAAGTCACAAAGTGGATGGCGAGTATAAATACACAAAGCCTGATACTGATAATTTAAACAAGATGTTGAAAGACATTTTAGAAGAGTTAGGATTCTACACCAATGATTCAAGAGTGGCTTCTGAAGTGATTGAAAAATTTTGGAGTGCAGTTCCAGGAATCTATATTTCATTAGAGGAATTATGAAATACGTATATAAGAAAGTCGATTATTATTCCATGCAACAGCTAATGGATTTAATCGAACAGTTAAAAGATGAATATCAAGTTATAGGATATGAGGCATATGCACAAGAGCAGTATGCAGTATTAACTTTATATCCTAAGAAAGAGGAGAAAAACAAATGGAAAAATTATATCTGGTAAAGTTAGGAAAATTATATGTAACTAATACATCAAGTGATTCAGTCAATTTAAAGGAAAGTGCAGAAAAGGCAAAAGTGTTCACTGATGAGTTAGAAGCCGAAACCTTAGCTAATGTTCTAGGTGCTCAGTTAATTACTTTTGTTTTGGAGGATTAAGAATGTTTAAAGAAATAGGAAGAGTAGTGGAATTATTAAAATACCCACAAAGCATAATTTTAGGATTGGATAAAGTAGCACATATTAATAGTGATGACCTAACTCTCACTATCGCATCAGAAGAATGTGCAGAGTTAATCCAATCTATTACAAAAGTAAAAAGATATGGATTTCATGATAAATATGAAGAAAATTTGCACGAAGAAGTGGCTGATGTGCTTATCTGTATTGCTGAGTTAGTATGCTTAGGCTACTTAGATATTGATAAAGTCAGAGACTATCAGAAATTGAAAATCAATAGGAAGAGTAAAGGACTGTTTTCTTCTTCTCCAGAAAGGAGGTTAATTTTTGTTTTTTATTTTATTTGTACTGGTGATAGTGATTTATTTATTTTTCATTTTTGAATAAGGAGGTAATCAGATGACACCAGAAGAGACAAGAAACTATCTTAAAAGCTATAGGAATATGCGCAATCGAGTGGAGTACATCAATAACAAGATGATTAATGTTAAATCAATCAGATATGATGATAGTCCGAGCGGTTCGTATTCAGAACCTAAGACTCAGAACGATTACATCATGATGAAGGATAAGTATATTGCTCAGATGTCTCTTATTCGTGAGGATATTGAGAAACTAGACAACATGAATCATCGTGATGCATTGTTTTATAAGTATGTCGAACTAATGAGTGATTATGATATAGCCGACTTGATGCAGTATTCAGTAGGAACGGTAAGACACTTCCTTTGTTCTGGTATCATCGAATTATCTGAAGTTATAAATGATAAAAATATAACAGAAAGTATAGAAAAGTCATGAAATCAAAACGCATTAGTAATATAAAGGTGCTAACATATAACATGTGGAAATAGTTTGATAGGGAACTATGATTTCAAGGCGCTTGTATAAGTGCCTTTTTATTTTGCCGGGAAGGAGAATAACAGATGAATGACATCAAGATAACGCAGAAGCCTATTGCTGATTTAATCCCTTATAGTCGCAATCCTAGAAGGAATGATGAAGCCGTTCCAATGGTGATGAACAGCATCAAGGAGTTTGGTTTTAAGGTTCCTATAGTGATTGATAAGAATAATATCATCGTATGCGGTCATACAAGGTTTAAAGCAGCGCTAAAGCTAGGACTTGAGACAGTTCCATGCATAGTAGCCGATGACCTCTCAGACGAGCAGATTAAGGCATTTAGACTAGCAGATAACAAGGTATCAGAGAAAGCTGAATGGGATTTTGAAATCCTAAGCGGTGAACTTGATGACATTATCAATATAGATATGGATTCATTTGGGTTTGAGGATGATGATTTTGAAGATTATGAATATTATGAAGACTATGAGCATGAAGAAAATCAACAAGAAACACAAATAAGAGTTGAAAACATAGTTAATCTAGAGTATGGGCAGTTTGATGGCGAAGGAAAGTATGACATTCCTAAGCTGGAGCCTGTTACAGAACTGCCACCAATTTCCGAATGGATAGGATTCAATTATGTATTATCTGACAATGATCCAACAGGTAAGGCAGTTCACTTCTTCATTGATGACTATCAATTTGAAAGAATTTGGAATAATCCACAGCAGTATGTTGAAAAGTTAAGACAGTATGTCTGTGTCGCAACTCCTGACTTCTCTCCTTATGGAGATATGCCACTTGCTACACAGATTTTTAATATATACAGAAAAGCGTGGGTTGGTGCATTCTTGCAGTCTCAAGGTATAACAGTTATTCCGACAGTAAGAGCAAGTACAGACCCAAGAAGCATGGAGTTCTATCTGGACGGCATTCCTAAAAATAGTATTGTACTGATCAGCAACATGTGGACAAAAGACAAAGAGGCTAGAAAGTACTTTATTGAACATGAATATAAAAACATGATTGATAAGCTGCATCCTAGTAAAGTACTTGTTTATGGTAAATATATGGACGAATTAAAAGATGATGATGTGGAATACATAGAAACGTTTTCACAAGGAAGGTGGGGAAAATAATATGGCAAAAGGTTCTAGAGGTGGAAAAAGAGCAAAAAGAGCTTCTAATGCTAAATATCATGGTTTCAGCCTTACTGACAAAAATGGAACAAGACACTATAAGGTTATAAATGGAAAAGTACAAGATGCGATAGAGGGCGAAGGATTTGACGGTCTTTTTCGCTCAAAAGCGCACCATTTGCAGCCGATGTACGATAAGCTCGGAAGCGTTGACGCTATGATTAAGCAGGTGAACAAGATTGGAAAAGGTAAAGCTTCTGTTCTATCTGATAAAGCTATTGATAAAATGTACGAAGAACGTCGAAAAAAGCACGAAGAAGACGATAAACATTACAGTTCAAGAAACAGTAAAAAAGGCATAAATAAACACAGTTTATACTGGAATGCAATGTAACGTTTAATGAGAGGGGTGATGATAATGGCAAAAAGTGAGTTCGCAAACATGACACCAGAAGAAAGAAGAGAGAACGGCCGTAAAGGCGGACTTGCATCTGTCAAGGCAAGAAGAGAAAAGAAGGCAATGAAAGACAATCTTGCATCGCTTCTTTCCATGTCTCTCAAATCCGGTAAGATAGCTGATGTGGACACAATAAAGAACTTTGCTGCATTGAATGGCAAGAATGTGACTGTACAGGACGCAATACTCATTAAACAGGTTCAGAAGGCAATGAAGGGCGATACTAGGGCAGCAGAATTCATTAGAGATTTGAGTGGTAATAAGCCTGGCAGTAGTCTTGACATCAAGTCAAATGGACAGATAGTAATTATAGATGACATCGAATAGAGCAAAGCTTTCTGACATTATAGGCCCAGCGTTCTATGAACTTCATAAATATGTTAAGACCAACGCATATACACATTACTGGCTCAAAGGTGGACGTGGTTCCTTAAAATCTTCTTTCATTGGTACAGAAATTCCTTTAGGGATTATGAGAGATGCGAAACGTGGTGTAATGAGTAATGCCGTTGTTATCAGACGTGTAAAGGACACTTTAAGGGGTTCAGTCTATGAACAGATTAAATGGGGCATATTCATGCTTAAGGCTGAAGAAGATTGGGACATACCTGAATCTAAGTTACAGATGACATACAGGCCGACAGGACAACAGATAATATTCAAAGGTGCTGACAATCCTAAGAAGTTGAAATCTATCAAGGTGTTTGTCGGATATGTAAAATACGTATGGTATGAAGAATGCGACGAATTCGAAACATACGATAAGATAACCAATATCAATCAGTCACTTTTACGTGGTGGACATGAGTATTGTGTTTTTTATTCCTTCAACCCTCCTGAAAGCCAAAGAAATTGGTGCAATAGGCAGGTTCTAGTTAAGAGGGATGATACATATGTCTCTCATACAACTTACTTACAGGCGCCACCTCAGTGGCTGGGGGAGCAGTTTCTAATAGAAGCCAACCACATGAAGGAGACAAAGCCTGATAAGTATAAGCATGACTATCTAGGTGAGGTAACCGGTACAGGTAGTGAGGTTTTTACAAACCTTGATATACGAGAGATAACTGACGAGGAAATACAGGCATTTGATAGATTAAAAAACGGACTAGACTTTGGTTATGCTGGTGACCCATTGGCATATGTCAAAGCAAATTATGACAAGACGCGCAGGCGTCTTTTTATTTTTGGTGAAGTATATGGAACTAGACTATCAAATGCCAAGGCCGTCAAACTTATCAAGGAGATCAACCCACTCAATAAGCTAGTCACTGCCGATTCAGCTGAACCAAGAACTATAAACGAGTTCAAACTGTTAGGATTAAAAATAACAGGCGCCAAGAAAGGCCCTGACAGTGTAAAAAACGGCATTAAGTTCCTGCAGGACTTAGAATCAATCATCATAGATCCTGTTAGATGTCCTAATGCTTACAGGGAATTCAATGAATATGAGATTGAAAAAGATAAGGACGGCAACCTTAGAGGTGACTTCCCTGATAAGAATAACCATGCTATCGATGCCACTAGATACGCCATGGAGTACGAAATACTTCAGAAAAAGTGGACTTTGTAAAGGAGATAACTACATGGAATTTAGTATTAATGGAATCAACTGGACAATGGGATACGCTGACAGTGACAAGGACTTTTTAAACGACGGTGATAACACTATCCTAGGTCTTACGAAGTTTCTAGAACAAACAATCTATATTCGAAAAGGAATGTCTAAGGAGTTAACAAGAAGAACAGTGATACATGAATTATGTCACTGTTTTTTATTTTCTTTAGGCTTCTCAATGGATTACTATACAGAAGAAACAATGTGCGATTTATTTGGAAATTATGCTGATCATATTGTTGGTTTAGCTGATGACTTTGAAAAAGAGGTGATTGAATGCTGACAGAAGAAGAAATCTTGAAGTTTATCAATGATGATAAGACATCAAAAAAGAAGCGACTCGCAAGAGTCGGAGAACGCTATTATGAGTCTGAACACGATATCTTAGATTATAGAATGTTCTATTATAATCAGGATGGTGTTTTAGTTGAAGATACAACTAGAGCCAATGTTAAGAAGTGTCATGGCTTCTTTGGTGAATTGGTGGACCAGGAAGTACAGTATATCTTGAGCGGAAAAGACGGCATAGTTCACTCAGATGACACTAAACTGCAGAAAGAATTAAATAAGTATTTCAATAGAAAATTCAAAAATGCTCTTAGTGAAGTAATCACAGGTGCAATCACTAAAGGCTTTGAATATATGTATGCCTACGTAAACAAGAAAGGCAGATTAACATTCGAGCGCGCTGATTCTCTAGGAGTTATCGAAGTCAGAGAAAGAGAGACTGATGATGGATGCGCATATGTCATTTATTGGTACATTGATAAACTGACCAAAGATAACAAAGCAATTAAACGTATTCAGGTATGGGATGAAAATCAGACATATTACTATGTTCAGGAAGAAAACGGAAGACTTCTTTTAGATGATTCTGAACGAATTAATCCAAGACCACACGTTATTTATACAAAAGATGGCGACGATACTATTTATTATGAGAATTTTGGTTATATACCTTTCTTTCGACTAGACAACAACAAGAAGCAGCATTCAGGAGTCAAGGCTATTAAGTCATTGATTGACGATTATGACATGATGGCTTGTGGTTTATCGAACAACTTAGCCGACTTTGACCATCCAACTTATGTAGTGAAGGGCTTTGAAGGGAATGACTTTGAAGAATTACAAACCAATCTGAAAACAAAGAAGATGATAGGAACCCCGGAAGGCGGAGGGCTTGAAGTTCATACCATCGAAGTGCCTTATCAGGCAAGAATTGCTAACATGGATAAGGATGAAGAAAATATCTATCGCTTTGGTATGGGATTCAACAGTGCTCAGGTAGGTGACGGCAATGTTACAAACGTAGTCATCAAATCAAGGTACGCTCTTCTAGATCTTAAGTGCAATAAGCTACAGGCAAGGATTGAGGAGTTCCTGGACAACATCCTTGAGGTTGTTCTAAAGGAAATCAACAAGAACAATAAGACCGATTATGATATCGATGATGTCTATTATAGTTTTGAAAAAGAAATCATCACTAATGAACTAGACAATGCACAGATTGAATTATTAAAGGCTCAGAAGAGACAGGCTGAAATTGATACTATTCTTTCACTTGCTGAAGTTATCGATAACGAGACTATTGTTAAATTGATTTGTGAACAGTTGGATATTGATTATGAAGAAATCAAAGATAAACTCCCAAAGCCAAAAGAAGCGTATGAGCAAGTAGACAATGCAGCTGATACATTAAACAATGTGGTGCCAGATGAATAAGCGACAGTTAGAAGTTGAAAAAGCCAAACTGCGAGAAGAGAAGAAACTTCTGAAGGAATTAAAAAAGATATATGAAGATGCAGCTAAAGAAGTAGAACAGAAAATAAGAATTTCAAACGGCAAGATTGATTTACTCCTTTCTGTATTTGATGAATTAGATGATAAGCAGAAATCATTGCTTCAATCTCAGATATATCAGAAGAAGTTTCAAGAAAATCTCAAAAAGCAGTTAGATGAACTGATTGGGAATTTAAACGTTGATTCTTATGACAGCATTACAAGATATCTTACAGATTCCTATTACACAGGATATATTGGAACTATGTACGATATTCAAGGCCAAGGCATACCGCTAATTACTCCTATCAATGAGAAGCAAGTTACAAGGGCTATGACGTTAAATACTAAATTGAGCGTACCGTTATATACTAGAATGGGTATTGATGTTGGTATTCTTAAGAAACAGATTGCAAAGCATATCTCAAGAGGTATAGCCACATCTTCATCATATGCGCATATTGCTAGAAACATAGATGGAGCGTCTAATATTGGTTTTAATAAGGCAATGAGGATTGCTAGAACAGAAGGACATAGAATCCAGGTTCTTAGTGCCAATGACGCACAGCATGCAGCAAAAGCTAAAGGTTGTGAAGTAGTCAAACAATGGGATGCTACACTAGACGGAAGAACTAGACCAATGCACAGACTTCTTGATGGGAAGCTTGCAGAAATAGACGAGCCTTTTGTGGTAGATGATATAGAAGTTATGTATCCTGGAGGCTTTGGGATTGCTTCACAGGATGTAAACTGCAGATGTGCGCTCCTTCAGCGTGCTAGATGGGCTTTAGATGCTGATGAACTCAAGACACTGAAAGAAAGAGCCGAGTATTATGGCTTAGACAAAACTAATGACTTTGATGAATTTAGGCAGAAATACTATAAAATTGAAGATTTTATGAAAGAACAATCTGAATTTTGTGATAAATATGGATTATCTACTGATGAACGATACGCAATAAATGCTTACGTTAGTTCTTTGGCATATACAATAAATGATTGTTTGAGAAATGACTTGAAAATGCAGAAAAACGAGAAAAAAATAGTATCTGATTTAAGAAGTGCATTAAATAAAATTCCTGATTATACAAAAGAGGTAACGCGCTCAATTATTTTTTATACGAATAAGGAATTAGAAGATTTTATTAAAGATTATAAAGAGAATAAAACTATCACTATAAAGTCTTTTGTTTCTACAACTAGAGTAGGCATTTATAATCATGAGGCACAGGTACAGATTTTTTTCAAGAATGTAAAACATGCAAAAGATATATCACTTTTTAACTTTAAAGAAAAAGAAGTTTTATATTCAACGGATGTAGAATTTGATATACTGAATGTAAAAGAGATTGACGGCAAATATTATATTATTTTGTCAGAAAAAGAAAGGTGATATCTATGAATGAGGAACTTGAAAAAGGTATTTTAAAAGGAACGATAACCGGAGAATTTGAAATGACCGAAGAAATGAGGCGAGACACGGAAAAGTTTATAGATGACCAGTTTCATAAATATGGCATTTTAAAAGAAAATGAGTCAGTAAGTAAAGATTTCATTACAGATCCTTTAACAGGAATAGGCTATTACAAAAAGGAATTCAATAGAAGGTATAAAGACAGAGTGAATTTGCTTCTTCGTGAAGATTCTATTTATCGAAAAACACTCATTGAACAAATGAAAAAAGCAAAAGAAGGTAAAAAAGATATTTAAACGGTTCTGAGGAACCGTTTTTATTTTACCCTGAAAGGAGGTATTTAATGTCTGAAGGACTACGACCACACAGGCACTGTTATTTTGAAGTAGAATCAAGAAGATATTTTGATAAAAACAGAGGCTGTGCAATCAGAAAAACGCACTATGAGTGCATGATATGCGGTCATGAGTTCTATGAAACAGTAGAACTTTCTCATGATCCACCGCAATACAAGAATAAAAACAATGTATTAAACAGAAATAGAAACAGAGGCTAGACGTAGGCTCTTTTTATTTTGCCCTGAACACGGCATTTAAAAGGTTTATAAAATTCATCCAGCATGATGTTAAAACTGCGACCGCACTAGAAGACACTAGATTTAAAAACGAAGCGGAGAGAGGTATTACATGGATTTTCTTAAGGATATTCTAGGCACTGAGTTATTTGAACAGGTGGCTAATGCAGTAAATGCATATAACGGCGATGAAGCGAATAAGGATAAACAGATTAAGATTGCAAATCTAGCAAGTGGTAAATACGTTGATAAAGGCAAATATACGGCTCTTGAGGAATTATCAAATAAGAAAGATACTGATTTAGCGAACGCTCAGAAACTTATTGAAGGTCTAAAAGAATCAGCTGAAAAAGGCGAAGATATGGCTGCTAAGATTGCAGAATTTGAGACAACTATCAGAGATCAGCAGGAAGAACTAAAAAAAGCAAAGACAGAGTCAGCATTAAAGATTGAACTTCTTTCAGCTGGTGCTAAGGCTGACGACATTGATTATTTACTCTTTAAATTAGGTAATGACAGTGATTTTAAGGCTGAACTTGACGAAAACGGCAAGTTAAAAGGCATTGATGAAAAAATGAAGAATCTAAAGACTATTTATCCTAATCAGTTCGAAGCAGAAGCATCTAAGAATTTCGATGAGAATCACTTACCAGGTGGAAAATCCGACGATACTCCTGAACCAACTACTTTGACAGGAGCAATCAGAAACAGATATGAAAATAAAGAATAAAGAGAGGATTAATATATGCCAATTTTATTAAAAGACATGAAAGTTGGAATGCATGACAAAGTCGCTGAACAGGTAGTTGACTCTTTTATCAGACATTCTGAAGTATTAGAATTATTACCATTTGACAATGCAGTCTCACCAAGTGGAGGCCAATGGAGTCAACTTAAGAAGTTGGCTCTTTTTTATTGCTATTTTTTCCTACTAT
>ENA-OOWO01000586-OOWO01000586.1-human-gut-metagenome-genome-assembly--contig:-NODE-586-length-24406-cov-2.393618_pt1 | contig 24406 bp, 17 predicted proteins | sample MGYA00241579_ERZ501327 | MGnify/ENA primary metagenome ERZ501327 (study PRJEB25962, sample SAMEA2042836) | human gut metagenome | biome: human gut; feature: human-associated habitat; material: faeces...
TTGAGGTGTTCAATCTTGGTACCGGCACGCCGTACAGCGTTCTGGAGATTGTTCACGCATTTGAGAACGCGACCGGTGTTGCAATCAAGCATGAGTTCGGTGCGCGCCGTGCAGGTGACCTGCCGGAGTTCTGGGCGAACGCAGATAAGGCCGCAAAGGTGCTCGGCTGGAAGGCGGAGCGTGACCTGACGGCTATGTGCAGAGATACGTGGCACTGGCAGAGTGGAAACCCGGAAGGGTATCGGAAATAAGTGATGAAGAAGAGAGGAGAGAATTGCGATGCCGATGGTCAGTGTTATCATGCCGGTATTCAATGCCGGAGACGGCAGTGAGTTGGAGCAAGCAATTCAATCCATTCTTCAGCAAACATTTGCTGATTTCGAATTGGTTATTTGCGATGATGCTTCTACAGATAGCACATGGGAGCACTTGCAAAAGTGGGCAGCCATGGATAGCAGAATTGTCTTATTACAGAATGCGGTTAACCAGAAAGCCGGTGCAGCACGAAATTGTTGTATCAATCAATCTCAGGGACGATTTATCGCGTTTATGGATGCGGACGACATATCTGCGCCTAATCGACTGCAAACGCAGTTGGAATTTTTGAAAAATCACCCCGAAATTGCTTTTGTTGGAGCAAGGGGTGAATTTTTTCATAAAGTTCCCGGTGATTTAAAACAGTGTTACTGGTTTGTGGATCAGCCGCAGGCAAAGGATTTCCTTATGACCTTACCATTTGTTCACGCTTCTATCATGATGCGGCGTGATGTGATACAGAAAGTCGGCGGATACAGTACTGAGCAAGCCGTTATTCGGTCAGAAGATTACGATATGCTGATGCGTGCATATGCATTGGGATATACAGGAGTCAATATGGCGGATGTAATGTATTTTATTCGACTGGATGAAGGTACTTACCAAAGACGGAAGTACTGCTATCGCTTAAATGAGTGCATAGTAAAATTCAGAGGCTTTTCAAAATTGGGATTGATGCCAAAAGGAATTTTATATGCGATTAAACCGCTGATTGTTGGATTGATACCAATAAAATTGCTGAATAATCTAAAAAAACGATATTACGAGACGTAGTTTGCATGAAGAGGAAAAGAAATGGAATTTGATTATGCAAAAGAACCGGGACGTGAATTATTAAATAGTAACCGGGTAAGCAACGATAAGCCGTCAGTCAGCATCATCACTCCGTATTATAACGCAGGGAAGCATTTTGAACAGACATTTAATTGCGTGATGAATCAAACGTTTCCGTGGTTTGAGTGGATTATCGTAGATGACGGCAGCACGGATAAACCTTCGTTAGATACTCTCGAAAGACTGTCGAAACAGGATACGAGAATTCGCGTTCTGCATCAGTCCAATCAAAGACAGGCTGCTGCGCGTAACGCTGCAATTAAGCACAGTACAACGGATATTATTGTTCCGCTGGATGCAGACGATCTGATTTTACCGCCGTTCATCGAAGAATTATATTTTGCATTGCAGAAAAATCCCGATGCGGCATGGGCATATACAGATAGTGTTGGTTTTGGTGCACAGAACTATCTTTGGAAACAGCCTTTTTCGGCTTCCCGTATGAAAACAGAAAATCTTCTGGTGTGCACAGCAGCCATTCGCAAGAGCTGGCTGGAGAAGGTCGGCGGCTATGATGTTTCGGATAAGTCGTATGATGAGGACTGGCATTTGTGGCTAAAGCTGATGGCTGCCGGAGCAAAGCCAGTACATTTGTCTGGAACACTGTTTTGGTATCGACGCAGTGCTGAGGGAATGCAGCAGCAGGTGCAGAAGGATCGTGCGTTAAAACAGGCCTCTGCAAAGAAAATACGGGAGATCGCCAACGCAATAAAAAATGATATTCAAGCGAAAGAATACCCATATGGAGGTAAGCCGGGCGAATATGCAGCACCGAAATGCTCCGATTGGAACCGCAAGGTATTTAAGAGCCATGACAAGATCCATGTCATGATGCTGCTCCCGTGGATGGAAATGGGCGGCGCTGATCTGTTTAATCTGGATGTCTGTCGGAAAATTGACAAAGAGCGTTTTGAAGTCAGTATCTTGACGACGGTTCCCGGTGAGCAGAGCTGGCGTCAGCGTTTTGAGGATTATGCGACGGATATTTTCGATTTGCCGAGTTTCCTCGAACCTAAGGACTTCCCGGAGTTTATTAGCTATTTTATTAAGTCGCGAGAGGTTGATGTGCTCTTTCTAAGCAACTCTTACGATGGGTACTATCTGGTGCCGTGGCTACGTGCACAGTTTCCCAAACTGGCCATTATCGATTACGTTCATATGGAGGAGTGGTATTGGCGCAATGGCGGCTATGCCCGTACTTCTGGCACAATGGGTGCGATCCTCGAAAAGACGTACGTCTGCAACGAGCGCACTCGCCGTGTGCTGATCAATGACTTCGGCCGTGATCTGGAGAGCGTTGAAACGCTGTATATCGGCGTGGACCAGGAGCAGTATGACGAGACAAAGATAGAGGCTGGTTTGGTTCGAAAAGAATTGAACATTGCAGAAGATCGTCCGATTATTCTGTTTCCATGCCGTATTCATCCGCAAAAGCGTCCGTTCCTCATGGTGGAGATTGCAAAGCAGATCAAGCAGAGTATTCCGAATATTGCTTTTGTGGTTGTAGGTGATGGACCGCAGTTTGAAGAACTGAAAATTGCGATTGAGCGCGAAAATCTGACAGAAACGGTCTACCTCGCTGGTCGGCAGAAGGATATGCGTCCGTATTACAAGGACAGCGCTTTGACGCTGATCTGCTCACTCAAGGAAGGTCTTGCGCTGACGGCATATGAATCACTTTCGATGAGTAAGCCGGTTGTGACCTCAGATGTAGGTGGGCAGGCAGAGTTGATTGACGATACGGTAGGTCGGGTGCTGCCGCTGCTGCAAAGCGAGGCAGACGAGCTGGATAGTCGGACATTCTCGCAAGAAGAAGTCCAGATGTATGTTAAGGCAATTACAGATGTGCTTGCTGATCAAAAACAGTATCAGCAGATGTGCAGAAATTGTCGCCGGAAGATCGAAGAGGGATTTTCTTCGCAGATTATGATTCACAAGCTGGAGAGGATTTTTGGGGATTTGGTTCAAAATCCGGTTCAGCAAGAAAGACGTCAAGAAACTGCAAAGAATATCGGATTTTATTCAAGAATTCTGAATGAGTTGCCGACATTGATGAACGAAGTCAATGCATATGAGGCTATGTATAAGAATGCCTACGCCCCAGATACTAAAAATGAGTTGATGCGTATTGCAAACTCTAAGTGGGGCAGACGAGTGATTAAATTGGCGTTTAAGTTAAGGTTAAATAAGCTGTTTTGATAGGAGAAAGTAATGGATAGAGTGCGGCCTAAAATTTCAATAATTGTACCAATTTACAATGTTGAAGCGTATCTTGACCATACGTTGTATAGCGTTGTCAATCAAACGCTAAAAGATATTGAGATCATATGTGTAAATGATTGTTCAACGGATCGTTCTCAAGATATATTAGATCGTTTTCTCGCGGAAGATGATAGAATCAAATTGATAAGAAATACCGAAAACATAGGTGTAGGATTATCGCGCAAGAAAGCTATCGAATATGCAACAGGCGAATACATCATGTTCTTGGATGGCGATGATTATCTTGATGTATCCGCTTGCAAAAAATTATATTACACAATGCAGAAACAACCCGTAGATATTATTCAGTTTAGAACGCATATTGTTCCGATGTGCGATGTGAATGATGCTGAGGTGCGTAATTTAAAAGAGTGGCTGCTTCCATATATGGGGGAACTAGAGGCTCGGGTACAGGGAGAGATGGTGGATTTTTGCTTTAATCAGAAAAAATTTACCCCATCATTATGGAATAAAATATATCGAGCGGATGTAGTGAAATATGCCGCTCGTTATTATGCAGATGAGCGCTTTAATATCTCAGAGGATTTATATTTGTTCTATCTGATTGCATTCTTTGCCAAATCATATTATGGAATCGATGAGGAATCATATAATTATAGATTTGGAGCAGGGATTACAGGGGGAATGCGTGAACTATCAGAACAACGATTTGCTGATAAGATGAAGCAAGGTAATATTTTGAAATTATTAGCAGCATTCTCTGATCAGCATGACTCAGTTGCGATTACCACAATGGCACTGGAGCAAATAAAAAATACATTTGCTAGAGATGTAGTGTATAACTGGATCCACGATGGAAGACATCTTAATGGGATTAAATATGTCTTGGATTATTTTGATGGATCAGAATTGTTTAGCGTATTAATTGAGATGCTAGAAGAATGCGCATATGTGGAGAAAAAGGAAATTCTGGATCAACTGAGGCAAGTGCCTTTTCCTGTAGCGAGCAAAACAAAAATAAAAACAATTGGCACCTTTTACTTTCGTATGAATAATGGAGGAATAGAACGTGTAATTTCCAAATTGATTCCGATATGGAGCAATTTGGGGTATCACGTAATATTATTTACAGATGAATTTTCTAATTCGGAAGACTATCAGTACGGTGAAAATATTACAAGGATTGTTTTGCCGAATATTGCAGATGTAACTTCGAAGAGTATAAGGAACAGAATGATATATCTTGCAAAGATGTTGCAGAGATACAATGTTGATATTCTAATCTACCATGCATGGGTATGGAAAGGTTTGCTTGCTGATATGCTTTCTGCAAAGCTTGCAGGTGTCAAATTCGTAGTGCACACGCATAGCTTTTTTGGACAAGGAGAGGGAAGTTGTATAGCGAAAGATGCATGCCACAGTATTCAATTGACACAATTGTATGCTCTATGTGATGGAATAATATGCTTGTCTGAAGTTGATAAAAAATGGTGGGAAATATTTCATCCCCATGTGTATAAGATGAGAAACCCTATCACGTTTGCTTTGGACGATATAACACCGAATAGAATTACAGATAATAAAAATATATTATGGATTGGTCGTATATCACGTGAAAAACAGCCAATAGATGCACTGAAGATTATTCGTCAGGTAGTTGATAAAGATGCTCGTGTCAAATTACATATTGTTGGCCGTGCGGATGATAAGGAATTCTATGAAGAATTTACGAATGCAATAGCAGCATACAAGCTGGATGCTAATGTTCAATTGCACGGTTTTCAATCGGATGTGGCTGGTTTTTACAAAAACGCAGATATTTGTATATGCACTTCGGAGTATGAGGGATTTTTGATGACGTTAGCCGAGAGCAAGGCGTATGGTATCCCAGTAGTAATGTATGATTTGCCTAATTTGGATCTGGCTCAGCAGAGAAAAGGAAGTGTGGTTGTACCACAGAGTGATGTCAATGCGGCTGCATTGGCGATAATAGAGTTGTTGAACAATCCAATGAAAAGAGAGCTGATAGCCAAGGAAGCTCGACAGAGCATAGAGTTTTTTTATGAAACGCCTATAGAGAACGATTGGGCGCAATTTTTCAATGATTTTTCTGAAGAACAGATTACATCCCAATATATCGTAGATGCGGATTTAAAGACTGGATTGTCCATGCTACAAGATTTTTGTGCGCGCGGAATTGAAGAGAGAGAAAAAGACCGACTTTGGTGGATGAGACAGGTGGTAGAGGCACAACCACTTTCATATGCAAAAGATGCGATGAAAGATGAGATGCTAGCCATGTATAGAAATGGTGACATTGGCTTTAAGTACATCATCAAGTACATGATCGCGTGGTTAAAGTATAAGATTAAGGGAAGCAATTAACATGGTGCAAAAATTGAAAAAATACCAGTTCCTCTTTGAGGAACTGGTAAAACGAGATTTTAAGAAGAAGTATAAGGGAACCATGCTGGGAATGGCATGGTCATTGTTATCTCCACTTTTAACGCTGCTGGTCATGCGAATTGTGTTTACGCAGTTTTTTGGCGCGATGATGGAGCATTACACGACTTACTTGTTCTGCGGCAACTTGATTTTTGCTTGCTTTAGTGAAGCGACGGGATTGGGCATGACCTCGTTGCTGGAAAATGCGGATATTTTCTCGAAAATTAATGTACCCAAATATTTGTTTCTGTTCTCTAAAAATATTCAAAGTCTAATCAATCTTGGATTAACGTTAATTATCTTCTTTCTGTTTTGCATTTTAGACGGTATTACATTTACCTGGAAGTTTATCTTGCTGTTGTATCCTGTAGTATGCTTGATTCTGTTCAATATAGGCGTAGGTTTGATACTGTCAGCATTATTCGTGTTTTTTAGAGATGTTCAATATCTTTGGAACGTATTTACGCAGCTGCTGATGTATATGTCTGCGATCTTCTATACAATCGATAATTACAGCTATGGGGTACAATGCCTGTTTTTGACCAATCCAGTGTATTTGTTTATTCGCTATTTCAGAAAAATCGTTATTGAAGCAACAATTCCGACAGTGTGGTTTCATTTGTTGATGCTGGCAGATGTTGTAATTGTGCTGGGCATCGGATGCTGGATTTATAAGAAATATAACCATCGATTCCTTTATTACATTTAACGGAGGCCATCATGCAGGTTTTAACACTGAACAATGTATCAATCCGTTATATGACGGGAGATTTTAAGGATATTGGCATCAAAGAATATGTGATGCGACGTCTGAAACATAATTATCATGTGACCGAATTTTGGGCGGACAGACATGTAACGTTTTCTCTGGAGCAGGGAGATATGCTCGGCATAATAGGCAGTAATGGTGCAGGCAAATCAACCTTACTCAAGGCAATTTCCGGAATTATGGAACCGACCGAGGGAACGGTTGAGCGCAGGGGAAGCATTGCAGCTTTGCTGGAGCTTGCCAGCGGTTTTGATGGCGATTTGACCGTTCGAGAAAATACCTATCTGCGAGGTGCCATGCTGGGTTATACACGTAGGTTTATGGATGAAAAATACAACGAAATCATTGATTTTTCGGGATTGCATGAATTCCAAGAACGACCGTTCAAACAGCTTTCCTCGGGCATGAAATCTCGATTGGCATTTTCAATTGCAAGTTTGGTTAATCCGGATATTTTGATTTTGGATGAAGTTTTATCGGTTGGCGACGGTGCATTCAAAAAGAAAAGCGAAGCGAAGATGAAAGAAATCATTTCTGGCGGTGCAACGACGATTTTGGTCTCACATTCGCTAGAGCAGGTCAGAAAGATGTGCAATAAAGTATTGTGGCTGGATAAAGGCAATCAAATTGCGTTCGGCGAAACACAGCCGATTTGCGATGAATACCAAAGATTTTTAGAGGGATTATGAAGTGCAATAATTACGTATTGATATACACGTAAATAATATGATGGGAGAGGAGTGTATACGATGAATATAAAACAACGAAGTACTTTATCAAATCGATTTTATCAGATAGGTTATTTCTTGGTTGTATTTTTGTTCGCAATTGTTGCGGTATCAACATTATTTTTTGCGATAGGTATCCCTATTTTAAGGGCTAACGTAGTAATAGCATTTTTAGTAACATGTTTTTGGATGCATAAGGAGTATCCTGATGATAGTGATGTTATAAAAATGATAGGTATTGCGTTAGCAATAATTTGCATATGCGCACTTATAGCAACATACGTATATGATTTTTCGTTTGATGGAAATACATACCATAAATCGACAGTAGGGATGCTGCGCTATGGGTGGAACCCAATTTATCAGAGCTTTGGGTCAGCAGCTTTGAGAAATAAGATTATACCGGAATATGATTGGCCGGTTTGGTATGACCATTATCCTAAAGCAAGCTGGATTATAGGCGCGGCATTTTATGCGATTTCGGGTAATATTGAAACGGGTAAGTGCTTTAATAATATTTTGATAATCTCAGCAGCGTTATTGATTGTTTCAGAATTGTTAAAACGCAGTCGTATGGGAATGCCTAAATGCATTGTAATAGGTCTAATTGCTGTATTAAATCCGATTACTATTGCACAATCACAGTCATATTATAATGACGGTGCAATGCAAATGCTGATTTTTATAACGATGGTTGCGCTGATAGAATGGACCTTTGATCGGAAATGCAGATATGGAAAGACATTAATATTTTGTACCATAAATTTGGCACTAAATATAAAATTCTCGGGAATTATCTTCATGGGAATATATTGTGGAGCCTTTTTTATCTGGTGGGTTCTACGAGACTATCGGGTAAATAAAAATATTAAAACCTGTTGGCAGTATATTCGATTTTATTGCATTACCTTATTGGTTACATTTGGATTTACGGGATCAACATCATATGTTTATAACTTGCTTCATAAACACAATCCTTTATATACGATGATTGGAGAGGGCAAGATAGAAATTATTACCTCCATGTTACCTCGGGCATATGAACGTCTTCCTAAAGTGATGCAAGTGATCCAGTCTATTTTTTCAAGGACGAGTAATATTGGACATGAAAGTGTAGATGATCCAATGTTAAAAATTCCGTTCGAGGTTACAGCGGATCAATGGGCCTTAGGTGATTGCTTCGATACACGAATTGCAGGCTGGGGCATGTTATTCAGTGGAATTTTCATCATAGCGATTATTGCTGTGATTTTTGTGGTATTGCATAACTTAAGGTCAAAAGATGTAATATGGAAGAATGAATATTTTATAATTTTCACATTAACTATAGTTACGACACTGATTCAGTCTATTTTTGTACCAGGCTTAGCATGGGCACGTTACTATGCGCACCTGTTTGTGATACCACTTTTAGCGCTGTGTGCTTTATGGAACAAATGCCAAAAAACGATAGGACAACTCGTGGGTGTTGTGATAGTTCTTTTGTTGACATTAAATAATGTTAATTATATTGATTATGCGTTGCAACGAGTAAACATTTCACAAGATAGCCGAGCGGAATTACTTTATTTATCGGATATATCTAAGAATCAACAGTTGCAGATATCCTTGCCGGGTGGGGAATATATGCAGGGCTTCTTATTTAATTTGATGGATAATGATATTGACTATTTATATGTGGATGATTTACAGGATGGAACAATTGCATTCAACTGGAGAATATCCTATAAATTGGATGGATAAATGGAAAGAAAGACAGGAAAAATGAAGAACATAATTCGTCTTATGCGACCAAAGCATTATTTGAAGAATGCGTTAATATTTGTGTCGCTATTCTTTGCTGGACAGATTTTTAATCCGATTTTATTAGGACAAGTCTGCTTAGGTGCGTTTGCCTTCTGCTTAATATCGTCAGTGGTATACATATTTAATGATATCCGCGATGTAGAGGAGGATCGCAAGCATGAGGTGAAAAGGCTTCGCCCGATTGCTGCGGGTGAAGTGAAGATTTCAACAGCATATGCGCTTGCGACAGTATTGTTGATTGCAGCATGCGGAATCAATATCGCACTAATACACTATGGTTTTGGTGTTCAGAAATCGAGCATTGCTTTATTGTTAGCGTATTTCTGTACAAATTTGAGTTATAGTCTGGGCTTGAAGAATGTACCATTTGTAGATGTTTGTTTGCTGGTAGCTGGTTTCCTTTTGCGTGTAGTATATGGCGCAACACTGATCAACGCTAGCGTTTCATCTTGGGTGTACTTAACGGTTTTATCGCTTTCCTTTTATTTGGGTTTGGGAAAACGTAGAAATGAACTGAAAAAAGTCGGAAATGGGAAGAGCAGAAAGGTGCTTAAATATTATACGGCAGAATTTTTAGATCGTTTCATGTATGTATGCCTGACGCTTTCGATTGTCTTTTACGCTTTGTGGAGTACAGATGGTCAAATTATAACAAAATATGGAACGGAAAAATTGATATGGACAGTGCCTCTTGTAATTGTATTACTGATGAAGTACAGTGCGGATGTTGAGTCGGATTCCTATGGTGATCCAGTCGATGTAATAACAAAAGATTATGTTTTACTAGGGCTAAGCGTGTTATTCTGCATTATGCTATGTTTGATTGTATATCACCCTGCGTTTTTATGAGGCAATGGTGTATGAATGTATATGATTTTGACAAGACGATTTATGCGGGAGATAGTACAATCGATTTTTGGAAGTTTTGCATGATAAGATATCCAAGGTGTAGACGTTATATATTACATGCTGTTTTATACTATCTAAAATTCCATTTAAAGCTTTGCAGTAGAGAAAAGTTCAAGAGAGAATTCTATCAATTTGTTAGAGAAATACCCGATGTCACGGCAAGTGTAAAAGAATTTTGGAACGGTCATATCACACATATATGCCAATGGTATCGAGATGTGAGCAAGGATACAGATTTGATAATATCTGCATCTCCGGACTTTCTGATTCTTCCTATCTGTAAGCGTCTCAATGTGCGAGGAATTGCTTCGGAGGTGAATCCTCTAACTGGGGAATTGCTTGGACCCAACTGCCGAGGAGAAGAAAAAGTGAAACGGTTTAATGAGGTTTATCCTAATGAGACGATAGATGATTTTTACTCAGATTCTTTGTCGGATCTTTCGCTGGCGCGTATGGCACATAAAGCGTATTTGGTCAAAAATCAAAAAGTCTGCTCATGGCCGCGTTGAATGAACGAGGAGAATAAAATGGATATATGGGATCGCATAATGCAATTGCCTGTTTTGCGAATATTTGAACCTCTGTATGCTCGTAATAAAGAGATTTTGTTATATCTATTCTTTGGTGGGATTACAGTCGTATTAAGTGTTTCAATATATGCAATACAGACACAGTGCATGAAGATAAGTGCGCTAGTTGCAAATGCAGTTGCTTGGATTATATGTGTAGTTTTTCAGTTTTTCACAAATAAGATTTGGGTATTTCAAAACGCGGCATCTTCAGATAAGACTTACTTTCGGCAGATGATCGAATTTACCGGAGGTCGTGTGATAACCTTGATTTTGGAAGAAATCATTTTAGCTGTATTTATTACATGGCTTTCATGGAATAGTTTAACAGTCAAGCTGGTAGCTCAAATAATCGTGATAGTATTGAATTATATCATCAGTAAATTGGTTGTATTTCGTGATTAGCATATTGAAAAGGAGAAGAGAATGGAGTATGCTTTTAGAGCAGAGCAGAGCAGAGCAGAGCAGAGCAGAGCAGAGCAGAGCAGAGCGTAATAGCTATATAGATTTTTTAAGAGGGATTGCGGCGCTTGGAATTATCGCGATACATACTGCGTTCTGGGCAGGACAAAGTTACACTCCTGCTTGGTTTTGGAATATTACGTTATTGTTAGATGTTCCTTTTTTCTTTTATTTGTCGGGGTGGGCATCTAGCTATAAGAAATGCGAATTGAAACGTGTTGTAAAAAGCCTTTTTATTATTTGGATTAAATGGATTTTCTTTGTTTCTTTGGTTGCAATATTCTGTGCATTTTCTCGAAAACTTCCTATTCATTTTGAGGGAGTCGTAGATTTAAGAGATTTGATTAACAATTACATGTATAATGTCAGCATTCCGGGCTCGTCTCCAAAGGGACATTTATGAGAAAGCAAGTGAACTCATAAAAAAAGAAGCGGGAATTGATCTGGACAAGCTTACGAATAAGGAGAAAGCTATCTTGATCAATGCCCTCAGAGGAACATACTCTTTGAAAATACTGCTTTCAGAAATAAAGATAGCAAAGAGCAGCTATTGTTATCAGACTAATGTTCTCAAAGCACAGGATAAATACCTTGCGCTGCGCAGCAAAAGCAAGACCGTGTTTACAGAAGCGTATTGCAGTTATGGATATCGACGAATTCATGCTCACTTAAAAAATGCAGGTATAACCGTTTCCGAGAAGATTGTTCGACGCATTATGCAGCAGGAGCATCTTATAGTTCCATCTACCACGCATAAGAGAAAATATAGTTCATATAAGGGAGAAATCAGCCCTGAAGTTGACAATCTGATTCAACGTGATTTCAGTGCGGAAAGGCCAAATGAGAAATGGCTTACTGATATCACCGAGTTTTCAATTCCAGCAGGTAAAGTATATCTTTCTCCGGTCATCGACTGCTATGATGGGCTCATTGTTACGTGGACTATTGGTACCAGTCCGAATGCTGAACTTGTTAACACGATGTTAGATAACGCAATAGAACAATTGTCTGAAGACGAGCATCCTATAATCCATTCAGATCGTGACTGTCACTATAGATGGCCGGGATGGATTGAACGAATGAATACAGCAGGGCTTATAAGATCAATGTCGAAGAAAGGCTGTTCACCTGACAATTCAGCCTGTGCAGGTGTGTTCGGACGTTTGAAAAATGAGATGTTTTATTATGTTTCCTGGGCGGGGTACTCTATCGATCAATTTATCAATGCAGTAGATCAATACCTGCATTGGTATTGCGAGAAACGTATCAAGCTTTCTCTTGACGGAATGAGTCCTCTGGAATATAGAAAATCTAAAGGAATACGGACATCGAATTTATTCGCAGGATAACCATATGGTCCAAGATTTTGTCCGCAGCCCCTTACACTTCCAGCGGCAAATACCTGTATGACGCTTTTGCATATGACTCGCCCCTGGAGAAGGATAATATCACGACAGATATTGAAGAAGTTGTTGTGTACGGCAAAATCCCGCGTAGCAGCATTGCAATACCGACAATCACAGGTAGCATGTATAGCCCCGACTTTATGTATGTGGTGAAAAAGGCATCTGGTGAAAAGGAACTCAACATTGTGATTGAAACAAAAGATGTTGAAGGCAAGGATGTATTACGAGGAACTGAAGCGGCCAAAATCGAATGTGCTCGTGTATTCTTTGAGATTCTATCCAAAGAGGGTTATACTGTCCATTTCCGCGATCAGATCAACAACAAACAGATGGCGCAGATTATTAATGAGGTTCTGCAAATGTAAAACTCAGAGATGGAGGCGATAGAATGAACTGGACGAAATTTCAAACATATGGTATGTCACCAGAAAAGGCATTTGAAGTGCTGTGCAACCAATTGTTTGTGAATTGGAGTAAAGAGGAATACAAGTCCGATATCGCCTCCATCCGTATTGTAAACGGAGCCGGCGGTGACGGTGGCGTAGAATCTTATGCTGTTTTGAAAGACGGATCAATCGTCGGATTGCAGGCAAAGTGGTTTCCGATGAGCATGACCAGCGGGCAAATCAATCAAATCAAGAACTCTATTAAAACAGCAAAAAAGGTGCGCCCGGAAATTACCCGTTACATTGTGTGTGTTCCCAGAGATTTGGCATCTAAAACGGCCCAGAGTGAGAATTCGGAAGATGCTCGATGGGATGGTATGGTCGCAAGTGTGGGTACAGATTATCCGGACTTGACCGTGGAATTGTGGAACGAGACAAGACTTGTTACTGAACTGCAAAAAACATCTTCATCTGGCATTTTTAAGTTTTGGTTTGAAAATGCAGAAGTGTCAGACGAAAGTGTGCGGTATGCTTTCGAAAAAGCAAAAAGTAGCTGGCTAACTACCAAGTATATTCCGGATCTGAACGCTTTTGGCAATATAGCGCAAACAGTCTCTCTGCTTTTGGGCGATATTGGTCAGCGTGAGAAGCAGGCGAAAACTTTCCGAAAAATCAATGAGTTGTGTAAGAAATATCATTCTGCGGCTGAAGCGTTCTTAGCTGTTTGCAGTGACCGTCCTGAAATTACGGGAATTCTCACAGAAACAACAGGCCAAATAAGTGCAATAGCCAGTGCGTGCTTAAAAATCACTGGCTGGTACAGTGATGAAACGCCTCTCGATGGTGACATTGACCTTTCTACATTCAATGTAGATTTTGATTCAATTGCAGATAGTATTAGTAAAAGCAGGGATTCCAGGCTTCATCACTTCCATGCCTCCGATGTTACAAAGGTTTTGCGGAAACTGGGCGAATACGATTTCTATGCGTTGGTTAAAGATTTTGAGCGGAGTCATTATGAGAAAAGTTTGCTGTTTTTGGGAACTCCAGGAACGGGTAAAACGCACGGAATTAGTGCGCTAACGGATAAGCTCCTGACTGAAGGGCTACACATTCCGCTTTTGATTCAAGCCAGAAGTATCCCTGTATCCGCAACATGGAAAAATATCGTAAGTAACTATTTAGGCCTGTCTGCGGATTGGAATGAAGATGAAATTTGGCAAGCGCTGATTTCCTTAGCAGATCGTCGAAGCGTTCAGGAGCCACTGCTTTCGTCTGAAACAAAGCTATCTCCTAAAGTAATTATTTTTGTTGATGGTCTTGATGAATCCTCCACCCACGAAAGATGGGTTGATAGAATTCGAGAAACGACCGCTATTACATCAAACTATCCCCAAATTAGATTTTGCTTTACTGCGCGACCGACTTCATTCAAAGGACGGATCGACTATGCAAAAGTGGTGCGGTTGAGTAACGCTGGGGATGTTCCCACGCATATGCTGTTCGATGGATATACGCGTGCCTACAATATCACAACGCAAAATAATGGGTGGCTCAAATATTTCTTGAATACTCCGTTGGCATTAAAGCTGTTTTGTGAGCTTCATCAAGGCCAAGCAGTTAATCTTTCAAGCCGCACGGAAGTCTCAATGACATCTCTGTGGCGTAAGAAAATCGAAAAGATTGAAAGTGAGTATTGCGAAAAGAATGGTCGCCCCGAGAAAAGTCAATATGTCTTAAGAGCAGTCGTTTTTCTGTCAAAGCAGTTCGTTGACACTGAACGTTTAGAGCATTCTTCTCTGGTGGACGAGCTTGCCGCTGAACTTAAAATAGCCACAGAATATGCGGAAAGTCTGGTTAACTACCTCGAAGAATATGGCATTTTAAGTTGCTACTGCGAACACGGGACAGGCTTGGCTCTGGATACATATTTCTATTATCCGGGCATACAAGGATACTTTGATTATGCTTCTGCTTTGTACATTATCTCCCAATATGAGCACCCACGGGACATTGATTTTAACGAGTGTAAAGCGGTACAGATGAATACCCTAAACAGTCTGGCCATAATTTCAATTCAAAACTATGGATACCTATTGACCCGGAATCAGACGCTTGATGTTGTGATGGATGACTGGTCAAGCCAGGAACTGCAGTTTTTAGCTCTCCTTCATGCTGACTATAGCACGGCAGCACAGTTCAAAGAGCGAACCCTCGAAATTATGTCAGAAAGTGCCGATGGACTCATTACAATTGTCAATCAACTCGTGCTGCCGCTGTCCAGAGATTGTGAACACCCGCTGGGAGTTATGCTTCTTGACGAGTTCCTAAATGGCTTTGAAAAGCCAGCACAAAGGGATATCCTCTGGTCGGTACCCGGTTATCTTAGAAACTCTGCAGGAAAGCGTTGGTATCAAAGCGAAACATCTGAACTTGAAGGTGAAACCTTCCTGTTAGATTCCGAAGATACACATAACGGTTGTCCAACCGTTTATGCATGGGCGTTATCTTCGGTCAATAACTCTCTTCGACAGCTCTATCGCAATCGACTGATGGAATGGGCACGCTTGGTACCGGAAGAATTCTACAGACTATTCTTGAAATTTTCCTCTGTCAATGATCCCCAAATCAAGAGTGATTTGTTTTCTGTGTTGATGTGCTTGATGTATGATGGCGCTGATCCGGCGCTTGTCAAAAACGCAAGCGATTGGATTCTTGAAAACATTTTGCATCCCAATAGAATTGATGGTAATAGGGACATATCTATTCGTTACTACTCGATAGCCATTATAAAAAAGGCTATAATAATGGGGATTCTGGATGAACAGACGGTGGCGGAATATATGCCGCCATACACTGTTACCGGCAATAGTATCGCATTGAACAAAGATGCTCTTAGCGGAACACGCATGAGTGGATATAGTGCTATCGACTATGATTTATCTCGCTATGTACTGGTAGACCACATCGAGTCTGACTTTAACAGCTACCTGCAGCGAAATACAAAGCAATTCGATAATCTTGTTTCCGCTGTGATTGCGGAACAACCAGAATATGCTGGGATGACGGTCGAAAAGTTTATTATTTCTGCAGCCTATGCGTATATCCTTGAAATGGGATGGAGTGAGCAGGAGTTTTACAATTTCGACGAAGATGAGTCGGGAGAAGGAATTGTTGGAGGAGTAGACTGCTCTATCCGGGGTACATATCATTCTGCTACGCATGGTAGTCAAAGTTCAGTCATGACGGTATGTGAGAAATATGTTTGGCAAGCTCGTAATGAAATCAGCGGTTTCCTTTGTGACCGACTATTATTTGGTGATGAAAATGTTCCGGTCACTGACTATGGCTTGCTCGATGATTTTGTTATCCCGGTACAGGAAGCACGAATCATTAATCCTGATAACATTCCGGACGATAGACCATGGCATATTCCTGAACCGGAAAATGCTGTTTTGGAAGGAACTCCTTCCAGCGCAAAAGATGTGATAACAAATGTGTTAAAGGCGCCTACTCTTGACTGGGAGAAATGGATTTTCTTCAAAAACATTGATGGAGCGTACAGAGTAGAAGCTGAAGACCTCGTTGCACTGGATATGTACTCCTGTTTTTACGGAAGTGCAGGAGTAGAAACATGCCTCTTTATGAATGCCATTTTGGTTAACCAAGATGATGTCTTGGGGTTCGCAGAAGCTATTACAGAGAAAAGCAATGCTGACAATCGTGTTACAGATCCAACTGATTGGTATGGAGGAATCCATTCCTCATGTTATATTACACCGAAGGAAGTTTGTTGGTTTTCTTGGAAAGCACGCTACGACTCCGCCAACATTGAAGAATTTCCACAGTTCGAACTAAAATCCGCCGTAGATGATTGTTGCTACAATTCTCCTGAATACGGAGATGTTTACTTTTACCTTCCGTCGGCACCAATCAGAGATATCCTTGGCATTGTCGATTCGGATGGATATCTGTTTTTTGATAATTCGAGAAAGGTAATTGCAGAACATAGCATTGCAGGAGAGAAGTGGAGAACATACCAAAATTATGTAATTGTAGATAGAGCTGTACTCTTCGAAAGACTGCAACGCGCTGGGAAACGTCTGGTATGGATAATGCGAGAGCGCCGAATTAGAACTGGAAATGCACAAGAGAAATTTGGGGAGTTTGGCGCAGACCGAGACAAAAGCTATATCGGATATTTTGATGGGGATAAGTTCACAGTGAGAGAAATCCATTCGGAGATTTGGAGCTCTGAACCCAAAAAGAAATCCCTGTGATGTACTGCCTACCGCTGAGATATTACTACGAACAAAACAAATCCATCAACGAGAAGGAGCTGAGACCACCAAAAGCCTCAGCTCCTTTTTTCGTAACGACTATTCTTTTTTCTGCGCCCCCCATTCAGGCTGGCCCAGTGCTGGCGCAGCAGACTTTCTGCTTCTCTGCGAAAGGAATCTTGGAACATGACAGCCATAACCAATGCGCTAAGCACTGGAGCCACAGGTTCCAGCCAGGGATACATAACCCAAAGCCGTTCTCCCCAACAAATAAGCGGAACACCAACAAGCAGCATAAACAGCAAAATAATGATGACAACACCGGGTCTGCCGTAGCCTTCACGTCTTTTGATTTTGGCCCGTATCTGTCGAAGCGCACGGGCGCGGATCTCCCGGATGTTTCTGGACGAGCACTGCTTGTCCTGTGCGACGGATTCGGTGAACTCTCCGTTGATGACGGTGCGAAACAGGATCTCCCGCTGCAACTCGGTCAGCTCATGTAGTCCCTCGTCAATTTCTTTGCGCACATACATGAGCGGGTCTTCATCAGATCCCTCTGGCAGATACTTCGCCCGGTCAAATCAGCGCATATCGTCGTAGATCGCGTTGCGCACTTTCTCCGGCAAGAACGCTTCCGGATTGTAAGATCGGGGCTGCTTTATATCCGCATCCTCCAGAGTATCCGGTGCTACACGCTTGTGGAAGTTCGCCTCGCTGTAGTAGAGCATATGCTCCAGCTCCTTCCACTGCTCCGGATGCTCCTTCACCCATTGGTCTGCAGCGGCGGCAGCTTCCGGGTCCATGGAGTGTATCCAACGCCAATCGGACTGAAGCTCTTTATACGATGCATAAATCGGAGAGAGAGCGGCATCTGCACGGACTTTCAGCTCCACTTTCACGGATTAAAGCCCCACCAAGAATAACAGCGCGCCGGACTGGGAGGACCGGCACGCTGGCAGATCAATAGGATTCTTAGTCGATGCCAAGAATATTATTATACTTCGCCATCCGTCAGAGATTCAATTTTTCGCTAGCTCCTGGAACTATCCAAATCCTTCTTATTGCATTTCTGAATGTGCGTTTGTTACTAGGAAAAATAATTGAAGTATTAAGGCACTTTGGGAAGGTGACAGAAAATCTCTGGTACGATAGTAGGAAAAATTCGTGCAGGTAGCAAACTCATTCTAATTTGTACAATGGATACGTTCCTATGGCAGTTGTATTAGAAATGGTACTTTAGTAAGTTGTTGAGTTAGATAACAAAAGAGTTTACTTACTGCTTGAGTGATATACACCCCACCCCCACCTCCTCAAACTTTCCTAACAATTTAATAAAGTCAGATTTCTTAATCCTACAATCCTTACGGACGGCTGCGAGCGAAACGCAGCCGTTCGCCTTTTTCGCGATACGACGCAGCTTCTTCTTTGTCTTTTCGTGATACTTAGAGGCGTCAATACGGTCGAGCAGTTCGGAGAGCGAAACCGGATCAAAGTACGTCATATGCAGCCGATGCAGGAACTTGCGTTGCTGCTTTTCTACCTGCTCGCTGAGCTCAATAAGTTGACCATACCAGTCTTTTGCCTTGGTCATCTTGGTGATTTTCGAACGCTTAAACTGTAATTCAAGACGCAGAATATGCTCGTCAATCTTGATATCATGCCGTTTTTTGAGCTCATACGTTTTATCGTAAACCGAGAAAGCGCAGCTTTGAGACTGATTTTCGATCGTCCACGAATGCTTATCCGCCTCTTTGGATTTCTCGTCAAAATTCATATATGAACTGAAAGAAATCTCGCTGTAACAGGGGATAGGATGTGATTTCTTGAATATTTCAAGTCGTTTGCGTACTTCGGCCCTGCTTTCGTAATACAGATTGCAGGTCAGATCACATCGAGACAGCTTGAAAGTCTTGAGCGGTTCGGATACTCCGATATCTTTGAGAATGTAACTAAGAAAGAGCTTCATCCCTAAAAAATCCATATGGGGCTGAAACAGCTGTGTCGGCTGATAATGACCGGCAAGCAGAGAAGAAGGGTTAATGATCAGCGTCAGCCAGCTCGGACGAGAGCCGAAGGCCTGACTCATCTGAATTTCAACGCCCCGGGATTTGTACTGCGTGATCTGATAGTAGGAAGATAACTCATACCTATCTTTACCACAGCAGAAGCACTTGTTCTGCTCAATAATATTCTGAATTTCAGAATAGGAATACTTTCGCTTTAAGCAAAAGGTGTGAATACCAGATTCATTCATAATCATTTGCTGTTCCTCCGTTTTTGTGCGCATACCGTGCAGCGCTTGCAGGTTTTAGTTTCGTTCTGTCCTTGATACTCGAGAATATCACTTACCATGCAGTTATCGCTGTGGATAAAGTCATGCACCTGCTTCCGTTTTGTCTTTATTGTTTTAGCGGCTTTGGCTGACTGCTTTTTCGTCTTCTTGATAAAGCTGTCCGAGACCGTGTCATCATCGCCGTTCTGATCGTAGAAGAGGACACAGTGTGCCTTTCGTCCATCACGTCCCGCTCGGCCAATCTGCTGAATGTAATCCGTCATGCTGATCGGCGCGTTAAAGTGCACGACAAGCTCAATATCGGAAACATCAATACCCATCGAGAACGCCGAGGTTGAAATCATAATTTTTCTTTCACCATGCAGAAAATCGAACAGCAGCTCTTTCTTGTGACGTTCCGGCTTAACTCGTGAATGATAGCGGGTAACATCGCCGGGGTATATTTCTCCCAGAATGTTGTACAGCGCATCTACATATGTAGTCGTCTGCGCAAAGATCAGCACCGAGCCATCTTTGTGATATTTATCAATCAGCTTGCAGAGCTTCTTGATACGGAATTCCAGCCGTTCCTCCAGTGTTTTTTTCGTGCAGGTAACGTCCTTCTTGAGCAGAATAAAATTATCGCGTCGTAAATCACTGCGGAGCACAGCCGGCTTGTCCATATGCAGACTGTCGCGAATAGTGTCGAGAGAGTCAGCCGGTATCGTCGCAGAGCAGGCGCAGATCACCGGTTTATGCTCCAGCTTATCAATAAATTTGCCAATATGCAGATAAGCGTCACGAAACGTTTGACCCCATTCCGTAACGCAGTGGCACTCGTCAACAACTACCATAAAGATATCCGTCTGTTTCATCACAGAAAGAAAGGTGCTGTTCTGTAAACGTTCCGGCGTGACATAAAGAAAGTTCAGCCTGCCTTTGCGAGCCTTCTTCAAGATCTTTTCGGTATCTTCCTTTGTAGTGTCCTTGTCGATGTATTCAGCAGAAATGTCATGAGCCTTTAATGTCTGCACCTGGTTGTAGATCAGCGCAAGCAATGGTTCAATAACAATCGTCAGCCTGTCGGAATGAGCAAGACCAACGGTTTCGTAGATGACCTGTTTGCCGGAAGACGTGGCAGCAATCACAATCGCATCCTGTCCGGCATCAAGAGTTTTCATCGGGATGATCTGTGCCTTGCGAGGCTTGTCAAAACCAAGCTGTTTCAAAGCAGATTTAAGATGTCGTTTAATATCCATAGAGATAATCCTCCTCCATATAAAGATTATCAATATGTTGTACGTGTATAAAAAGATAATGCCGAATAGTGAACTTTTTTCAAAAATTTATTACATTTTTTGATATAATAAAAAACGTCTCAAATACCTTCCTTGAGTATTTGAGACACAAATATTGCATTTATTCATAATAAAAGTGTAAAAAAGTTAGATTAAATAGATGGATTTTGCCGGATTTTTTGTTCTGGCGCTGCACGAAATTCAGTCCTTGTAGCCGTCTGTAGCCAAACCTTCCGGCGGCCATCGCATTAACCCTCATTTCGCCCGCAATAAGCGGCGGTGCGAGCGGGACGTCAGCAATTCGCAAAACCGTCTTTAATTTGACGAATTCACGCCGATATGCTATAATAAGTATAGCAAAGAGATACTTTTCGGGATGCTTGATTCCAGCCTCGCGAGCCTCAAAATCCCGTGGCTACAGGCCTCCGAGAGATTGGCTCCATGTAGCCAACTTGTAGCCAAAACGAAAAAAACGCCTTTTTACGGCCCTCTGACAAGCGGTTTCGCCGTCCACTGCGTGTATTCTGGACTCCCCATTCTGCACGGAGACCGTCCAGATGTTCCAAAACCAACGAGAAAAAATAATTTTAGGCGAGTTCAACTCCTCTCGGCTCCGCTAAAACCAGCACAGAATCGACGGTTTGAGCCGTCTGTACTTCATCGCGCAGGACATCAGTCCAGCAGAGTTATCAAGTGTTCGTGATACTGTGCGTGCTGATTGAGATCATTTGTGTGGAAAATCTGTAAATAGATTAAAAAATCATCAATTCTGCCGCAGGACAGGGACAAATCAGAATGTCTCTGTCCTGCTCGTTTTTTCACAAAGTAAAATATGATATGCTGAACCGCCTGGCTGCAAGGTAAAGATCATCGCGTTCAACAGTGGCCTTCTTCGGGGTATCGCAGAGGGCTTTTACCTGTTTTCTCCTGCGTGACCATCGTAATTCTCGAGGAACGAATGGAGTACACCGCCGGTCTTGTAGCCGGGCATCATATCCAGATTGACCGAGTGAATGCTGTTGAAAATGCTGCGTTCGATATTGGGATTGTCGCGGCGCAGACGGCGCAGCAGGATCTTGACCTCCTGACGCTTGGAGCCGCCGCCGCCATTGTCGCACATGGTGCAGTTTTCGGTAAAGCGGCAGGCGCACTGGATGAATTCCAGATCATTGTAGCGCTTCCAGGCCAGGATATCTTCTTCCCGGATGCAGTACATGGGGCGGATCAGGGTCATGCCGGGGAAGCTGGTGCTGTGGAGCTTGGGCGGCATGGCCTGCATCTGGGAGCCGTAGAACATGCTCATCACGGTCGTCTCAATAACATCGTTGAAGTGGTGGCCCAGCGCGATCTTATTGCATCCCAGCTCCTTGGCCTTGCTGTACAGGTGGCCGCGCCGCATCCGGGCACAGAGGTAGCAGGGGTTCTTTTCGGTGTTGTTGGCAACGGAAAAGATGTTGCTCTCGAAGATGGTCACCGGGATGTGCAGCAGCTCGGCATTGGACTCGATCTTCTGGCGGTTGATCTCATTGTAGCCGGGGTCCATCACCAGAAAGACCAGCTCAAAGGGAACATCGCTGTGCTTCTGCAGTTCCTGCATCAGCTTTGCCATCAGCATGGAGTCTTTGCCGCCTGAGATGCAGACAGCGATCTTGTCTCCCTCCTGTACCAGCTCGTAGCGCTTTACCGCCACGATAAAGGGGGTCCACAGCTCCTTGCGGTATTTCTTGATGATACTGCGTTCGATCATCTGATAAGGTTCAAGCTCACGTTTCATGTTGGTTCCTCTTTTTATTTAATGTACGGCGGTCAGCTCACGGTAGCAGACATCGAACGCCTGCAAAAAGGCTTTGATCTCGTCCTCGGTGGTCAGATGGCTCAGGCTGATGCGCCAGGAGGACAGTGCGTTGCGGCGGTCGCGGCTGACCGCAAACACCGCACGCGAAGGCAGACCGTCCGAAGAGCAGGCTGACTTGACCGAGACGCAGACTCCTTTGGCATCCAGCTCCCGCTGGAACACGGTACCCTTGACATTGCGGACGCTCAGATTCAGCACATGAGGGATGGCGTGTTCCGGGCTGTTGATGCGCACCAGCGGATATGTGCTGAGGGCGGCGCGGAGCTCTGCATTCAGCTTTGCCACATGGTCAACGTGGTTGAGCAGATCGATGACGGCGAGATCAAGCGCACAGGCCAGCGAGGAGGCCAGCGCCACAGTTGGGGTGCCGCTGCGGTAGATGGTGGTACTCTCGCCGCCATGGATGAGGGGCTCCAGCGCCAGATTCCGCCGCTTGATCAGCAGGCCGATGCCGTTCAGTCCGTAGAATTTGTGGGCCGTCAGGCTCATGGTATCCACGCCCTCAAAAGAAACGGGGATCTTACCCACAGCCTGGGTCGCATCCACATGCAGATGACAGTGAGGGTATGCTTTCAGGATGGCGGCGATCTCCTGTACAGGCTGCACCACACCCAGCTCACTGTCCACCAGCGTTACGGCAACGCAGATGGTATCCGGGCGAAGCAGATCCTTCAGGTGCTCAAGATCTACGGTGCCGTCCTGTTTCACGTCCAGCAGGTCGATCTCATACCCCTGCTCCTGTAATGCCGTCAGGGTGCCGCTGACCGAAGAATGTTCCAGCGGAGTGGAGATGATGTGCCTGCCCGCATGGCGGGAGAGACGGGCCAGCCCCTTTAAAGCAAAGTTGTTGGCCTCGCTGGCACCAGAGGTATAGATGATCTCTGCTGGCTGAACGCCCAGCAGAGAGGCGATTTTGATGGTGGCGGCATCGATCTCTGCCTTGGCGGCAGAGCCTGCCTGGTGGTGAGAGTTGGCGTTGCCGATGCAGCGGCGCTCCACGGCACAGAACTGCTCCAACACCCGCGCATCCACCGGGGTGTTTGCAGAATAATCCAGATAGATCATAACATTCCTCTTGAAATACAAATCAATTCAATAGGTTATATTATAGTGCGGACAGGGGCATATTTCAAGATGTCCGGCCAAAAAGCTGAGGGAAACTGCGGCAAACGGATTGCATCTGGGCAGGGTTTCTGGTATACTTTATAAAGTCAGACAGGGAAGGGGAGAGCAAAATGTTTCGTTCGACTTTGCGGAGCGCGTGTTTTGCCTTCCGGTCCCGTTTTTTGAATCTGCTCCAGAAGAATTGAGGCACTGCCGTTGCTGCGGCAATGCCTCTTTTTTTGGGCAGCGATGAAAGGAGCACTTCTCTATGAGTGAAAAGATCGATTACTCCAAGGGCATTTACGATGCCCGGCAGCTTGGCACCGGGCGGATGCTGGTCCTGGGCGTGCAGCACATGTTTGCCATGTTCGGCGCAACTGTGCTGGTGCCCCTGCTCACCGGCCTGAGCGTTTCCACCACTCTGCTCTGTGCCGGTCTGGGCACCCTGCTGTTCCACCTTGTCACCAAGGGCAAGGTCCCGGCCTTCCTTGGCTCCTCGTTTGCCTACCTGGGCGGTTTTTCCATTGTAGCCCCCATGCTGGCTGACGCAGACGGCAACCTGACCGTTGTCAATACCAAAATGCTGCCCTACGCCTGCGCGGGCGTGGCACTGTCCGGCATTCTGTACCTGCTGGTCAGCCTACTCATCTCCACCTTTGGCATCCGCCGCATTATGAAATTCTTCCCGCCGGTGGTCACAGGCCCCATCATCATCTCTATTGGCTTGATCCTGGCCCCCCCCCCC
>ENA-OOWO01000591-OOWO01000591.1-human-gut-metagenome-genome-assembly--contig:-NODE-591-length-24306-cov-3.200775_pt1 | contig 24306 bp, 18 predicted proteins | sample MGYA00241579_ERZ501327 | MGnify/ENA primary metagenome ERZ501327 (study PRJEB25962, sample SAMEA2042836) | human gut metagenome | biome: human gut; feature: human-associated habitat; material: faeces...
TCACTACCCACTTTTCCCAAAAAATAACTCAAAAATTTAAGAGTCCGACTTTCGAGAGAGAGCCGGACTTTTTTTATACAATCGGGTAGGAGGTAAACACTAATCGTAGGCGTTTGTCTCCTATTTTCGCATTTACCGACCTCTCACATCACCGTACATGCGGTTCCGCATACGGCGATGCCTATTGGGTGCTTGAAGAACTAAAAAGCTAAAACAGGAGGCAAAGACTCTCACTTTATCATTGCCTCCTGATTCTCTATTTATTATACCTTATAAACAAATTGTTCAAATCATCTTGGCTCATCAAATGCTTAATATCATTACGAACCAAAGAAGAAGCTGCATTGAGCGATTCCACTTTCTTACCAGTCGCTATATCCACAATGCGCATCATCTCATTACGCTTAATAGCAGAACAACGCTCTGAATATGCTGCCATTCCCTTCAATTTGGGAACAGAGTCTGCATAGCCAGTATAATGAGGTTCAAGCAATACAAACTCAAACTGCTCATCCACACGACGCACAACGATAAAATCAGGGAAATGCGGTCTTAATTCGTCGCCATTAAGATATTGAATACATAGAAAACCATCCTTATTAGGAACATTTCGCACCCAGCAAACGAAACCTTCTTTTTTCTGTTCCACATCAAGTACAGCTTGCTCCCACTCATTCAACTTAAATACAGCTTTCCCTTCTCCATCCACATATAAATGATCAGTAAATGCTGTTCCTTCAGGATGCTTGCTCGTAACCATCAAGTCTGGCAAGGTTAAATCGAATGGCAAAGTAGATACGTGAGCCTTTACAATCTTCTCATATTCACGCTTCACTTCCTCCCCAAAAGCCTCTAACTTTTGACGATACTTATCGTAATATTCATAGAATGCCTCCTTGCAATACTTATCCAGACGTTCCATACACGACTGATTATTGGCGTAGAGGATAAATTGCAAACGCAGTTCAGTATTGTCATACTCATCCAGGCGAGCCTTGCGATAAGCATTCAGCACGCCGTCTTTTCCAAAACGTGTTTCCACATTCTCGCTCCAAGTATCTATATCCGACTCTGAAAGAATGAGTTTGCCATCCTCGCCCTCTTTTGCGCTTTTGCCCAAGGCATCAAAAGCTAACACCACATCGTTCATGGTGCGGATTTTCTCCATCGTCTGCTGGTAAGTCCCAGCATCCTGCAAATCCTTGACGAAATCAGTTATCTGACCGACGATATCATTCTTCAGCTTATTGACAGCATCTCTGTACAATCGAGTGCGAACCAGCAAATGGCAAAGTTTGAAAAGAGCTTTTCGATAATCCGTAACGTCTTTTTGCGGTATCGCATAATTATCTATCTGAGCGGCATTGATAGCCTCGAACACTTCCTGTCGTGAAAGTCCACAAGGCAAGTTGCCCCTAAGTTTCAATTCCTGCTTAGGCGAAGGATTGGTTTCCACATGAGTAGGAATCGTACCTTCCAATTCTCGCTTCACCCGTTCTACGGTAACCGCATCAAAATTAGGAAGGAAAAGCTGTACTTCATTCAAAGTATCATCAGTCTCTATTCGTTTCTGCAAAGGAGTGCGCACCATTCTTCCTAGCAGTTGGGCGATGTTGGTGTAACCTGATGCCACCTTGAACGACATCATCGTCTCAGCCCTTGGACAATCCCAACCTGTGGAAAGATTATCCTTGAAGAAGATGACTTTTACGTCCTTGGACTCCGATATTCGTGAAGGGTCGAGATAACGCACTTCAAGCCCATTGACAGTTATGGATTCCTTGGTGTCGAAAGTATGTACCACTTCACCACTTCTCAATGAAATCCCGGTATGAGCCTCAATGATGCGCAAGCACTCGTCGAGGTTGGTCTCAGACAACTTATCATCCTTTTTGTTCTTTACCTGAACCACCAAGGCTGGTCTCACTTCTACATCCTCATGTTGACGATACGCCTCCCAATGCTGGCATTTACTTTTCCAGTCCTTTGCGGCTTCCGCCAGATAGGTCATCTCGGCGAAAGCCTCTCCTGTCTGAGGATGGTGTATTTTGATCTCATCCTTCAACAAGCCTGACGCACGCACCTCATCGGGAGTAACCTCCACCTTAGGCAACAGCGTAGAATCAGCAGATTTCACCAATTCATTGAATCGTTCCAAGGTGGCACTCATGCCGATTACCAATGGCATGGACGGCATATTGTCTGCCTCCGAACCAAGAACAAACTTCTGCATGATACTCATCTGCGTACCAATCTCATTGGGCTTGGCACCACGATGAGCCTCATCAATGATAACCACAAGTTTGTCACCATACTCCTCTATCGTGTTGCGCATAAAGTCCCAACCTGTATAGTTACGGCTATCGCTATACTTCACAAGATTGCTGTTTACCCCAAATTTCTGGGTATTCACATAATAAATGGTACCCAACTGAAGTTTGTCGGCCTTGAAGTTCTGCTCATCTATAGTCACAACTTGGCGATTTCTCAACTTGTCTGCCACTTTGTAGAGTTTGTCCTTACTCTGCTCGTTCAGTTCAGGTGCATCGCTTATCCATAGCACGATGGCATCATTCTGAGTCCCTTGATAGGTGTCTCCAGTATAGAGAGCCTCGATGAATGCAGACATGATGATGGTCTTGCCAGCACCCGTAGGGGCTGTAAAAGGTATGATGCTCTTCTCACCATCTTGCTTATAGCGACGCTGTGCCTTCACCTGTCGCTCTCGCAGACTGCCAAGTGCTTTATTCTGAAATTCAAATAAATCTACTAACATACGTGCCTTATTGTTTTCTTTCTATATTAATCTTAAAGTTGTCGAGATAGTCACGGTAAAGCTGATAAGTCTGCTTAACATTCAGACTTGCAGCCAACGTGCGATAATTCTCCTCACTATCTTCGATGATGTAAACGGTCTCCACCTCTGGCTTGTCCCGCAATGCCTCTTTCAGCTCGTCTATGGCAAACTCATCGTTCAAGACAGCCATCTTGTTCTCGGGAAATACCATAAACTCACCATCCACATGAGTAGGACACACACCATGGGCACCTGCTTTCATCCACAAGATAGGCAGCAGTTCGTTCAACTGGGCGCCAAGCGAAACCTTATCTTTATCAAGGAAAGTCAACTTATAGTAAGCCGCATTTGCAACAAAGCCTTCAGCCATCGGAATCGTAACAGGTACAGTCTTTATCTTTTCGGGCAACTCATCCAGTTCCTTCTTGGCTGCGGTGAATGCCTTATTATTAGAAGTAACCACGTAGATGGTATCAATACTCTCATGAATATCCTCCATAAACCCGTCTATCTTGGTAACGTCGAAGAGGATTGCATTATTAGCATCCTCTGGCACAAGATATGGGCATTCAGCCTTAACCGCATTTTGTGGCATTTTCTTGTCGCCAATCAAGCCAACGATTTGTTTCTTCAATTTTGTTCCCAAGGAATCATCACGAAGGTCAAGGCTAATTTGCTTGATACTTCTTTTTACCACCTTCTCTTCCGTATTGGAAGTAATGTAATCTCCCTGGATTGGGTTTCCATTCACATCCACACCAAGAATGGAGCATTTTGTACGAGGCCAGTTCACATAGCGAGCGATGCCAAACTTCTCCCATTCCTCATCACCCTTGTGCAAACCTTTGGCTCGGAATGCCTTTTCCTCCTCGGCACTCACCTCATTGTTGGTCACCATGATGCAACGGCGATGTCCGCCATCCTCCTTATTCAAGAGATTAACAGCATGAAGGGTTGTACCACTGCCCGAGAAGAAATCGAGGATGAGAGCGTTTGGGTTGTTGGCAACGAAGAAACGGATGACGTCATGAACGGCATAGAGGGATTTCGGGAATGGAAAACGATTACCGATAAATTTAGACAAAAGTTGTGTCCCTTTATAACTAGCATCATGATTTGCAATATTCCATTGTGTTCCAGGAATAAAAGACCTAGAATAATTGGAATTATCAACAAGTACTGTTCCACTTACAACATCCCTACCAACAACATTTACTTCTTTATCTTCTATTTTTTGTATGCTTCCCCTTTTTAAAAAAGTAACATAGATACCCGTATTCGTAATTTTTCCCCATTTTATATAACCTTTAGACAAACGTTCCTTTAATTCATCTTTCCCTAATTGCCAGTTTCCTTCTGTTCCATTCGGTCTAATTGGCCATAAATACAAACGATTAGCCTTTTTCTCCATTACAGAAGAAGGATGTTCTGACAAAGGCATAGCTTCGCCTATGTCCAAGATTTGAGAGGCATTTTCATTGAAAATGATAGGATAAAACAAATTTTGCCTATCTGTTCTTAAGCTATTAGTTCCTGTTCTTCTTAATTGATTCCAAACTATACCTTGAGCACCTTGACTTTTATTTTTCCCTAACTCCCATTCTTCGGATAAAGGTAATTTTTGAACAGCACTATCCCCAAATTGTACTATATAAAGAAACTCGTTTGTTCGATAAAAGGAATTACTTCTAGCCACACCACTTTGTGCTATTACGCTACTCACCATCTGAATATTTGCCTCAGGAAACATTTCCTCCAATAAGCATCCAAGATGCAAATACTCCTTTTCATCAATAGTTACAATCAGCACCGAATTCTTAGGATTCAGCAATTTCTTGGTAAGCAACAGCCGACTCTCCATCATAGCCAACCATTTACTATGACGGTAACTATCATTGCCATCTACATAATTATTATTGTACTTCCAATCGGTAGCACCACTATTGTAGGGAGGGTCTATATAGATACAATCCACCTGTTGCGGATAAAGATAAGCCAAGAGCTGGAGAGCATGAAAATTGTCCGCTTCTATCAACGTGTGCCAAAGGTCGCTATCGGGAGCATTTTAAGGCAAGGGTAAATTGGCTCACCATTCTTTGCCACACAAATGAGGTCTTGGCAAGAAACTTGCAGTTCCTCACCTGTTATAGAATGGTGGCAAGTAGCCATCCCACGGCACACACTCATCACCTCCCAAAGAATATCCTCTGTGAGCCTTTTGTCATCATCCACCTTGCGAATCACCTTGCATCCACGGCTGATAGGATAGTCATAGAGCAAAGTCATCTCTGGCACATGATTCTCAAACACAAGTCCAAACTTTTTATGCTTGGTCAGCTCTTTCACCTCCTTTGCCACATGAAGGCGAAGTTCCGGATCTTGTATTCGAGCAATTAAATCATTAATCGCTGCCATCTTATAGTTATTTTAAGTCGCATCCAACTATCAAGACGGCTTGCTGCAAGGAGAGAGCATCATGGATGGAAAAAAGAAAAAGGTGCGGACCCCTTTCCTTTCGCGTTCACGGGAAGCCTGAGAATGAAAACCCGACGTTCACATAGGATAGGACGTCCACACCATATAGGTATGAACATCAACTTATCAATGTGAACGTACGAGCAAACCTCCTCTTATCATACATTACACTGGGTAATGCACAAAGAGGCCTCCACTGCAAACAGCATTCCGATTACTCTTTCTGCGGAAAGATAGCACCAACCGAAAGCAATAAAGCTTGCTTTAATTGCTGAGGCGCAGCCTATCTTATGCAAAGAAATCAGTTTCTCAGGCTTTTTCTTTGTGAACGCGAAATAATAGTCAATGCTTTGTTTTTACTAAAATGTCTTGGAAATGGCCAAAACCAAATCCAAGTGCAAAGATACAAATATTATTTGAAAATCAGCAATATTTTATGGAAAAGAATTTATAAAGAGACAAATAATGCGTTTTTCCCGTTATCTTATCAAAGGAGTTCATTCGCCCAAATCTACCAAACAATAAATTTGGCACTATAACTATAACAAAAACGACCCGCCGATTCAAGCTTCATCGAGAGGCTTGACGGGTTCTTGTTTCTGGCTGCAAATTTACAACATAAAATCTGAATCTCCAAACATTTTGGAGAAATAATTGCATTAATTCTGAAAATAATTTTTCCAAAACAAAAGTGCAATAATCTACAAATCAGCGACTTAACTTTATTTAACTATAAGAAAGTTTACCATTTCTTGCTACATTTGTATTATTTTCGTAACTTTGTACTTGTCAAGGAGTAATAAGCCCCGAACACCCCTATATGTGCGAGATTGTTACTGCCGAAAGAAGTATAATATTTAAAAAGTAATTACATGCAGTACACAACCGTACTCGATGCCTCTGACAAAAGTTTTGAGAGCATCATTCAAAATGCAATGGCCTTTGAAGACAGCAAAATACTTGCTGCCATTCTAAGTCGTGACTACGAGGAAAACGATGTCTATCTTTTCTGTACCGACCTCAAAATTAGCACCGCAAGATTGGAGAAAGAATACTTGGCGCTCAAAGAATTTTCCAAGGTTTTCAATAAATTCTACGCCACAAACTACAACCAGTGTTTCAATACAGCCCTTACTTTGAGTCGTAAACTGAGAAGCACTATTTCTAGCACCAAGAAAATATTCAGAAAAATGTGCCCTGTAGTCAGAAAAAACACAGCTTATACCAAGGAACAAAACATCAAACTATCTGTATTCGACCATTCATTTTTGACAGGACTTCCCTATAGCGAGGATATGTTTGGGTTAGAAAATTACCCTGAATGTGTAAAAGATCTTTGCTTGTCAGCAAGAAACTTTTTCCTCAAATTGACGGGCATCATGTTGCTTTGTCGTGAAATCATCCAAAAAGAAAGATATATTAGAACTCATCCTGACTTATGCAACAAGATTTACCAAGAAAACTATCAAGAAGTCGCAAAAAAATCGCACGACACGATTAACGCCTTCAAAAGTTTAGGAACAACGCTCCCCATAGATGCTATGTCTAAAAGAATACATGGCCCTAAATCTCTACAACAGGCTATCTGCGATTGCTTCCATGTATTCAATCCGAGCCAATTCCAGTTATTTGTCATTTTCGACACGATTGAGAAAGGGAAGAAAGCTGGACTCACTTGTGAAGAGTCTATCCTATGGCCTAACAACCATGACCTTGCAAAACAAGTAAGACTAGTAATAGAACACTTCGATGAACTCGACATAGAAGGGAGATATAATAAGAAACTAAATAAACATCACATCAAGGCGAAAGTTATTGTCATGCTGATGGAATGGGCTGGTATCATCGGAAGCGGCAAAGAAGCTAAATTTATCAAGTATTTCCAAAACACATATCATGGTAAATACCTGGTTCCAGCAGGCAACTCAGGTTCCAATGGCAGCAAAAATAAGTTTACAGAAGAAGAATACGCTCAGTTTGTAGAAAAAATCAAACCCATTATCAATAGTAAAAAAGAGAAGGCTGTTGCGATTCCGATTCATGTCACTGCATAAAATTATCTAGATATTTTGTCTTTATCGCTTCAAGATATGGATTGTTCGAGTAACGAGCAATCCATTATTTTTTTACACATTACCACTACCTTCATCCCAATCTCTCATTATCTGTATCCAAATTACTATTTATCTGTATAATTCACCTACTTCACCATACACATCTCCAGAACCTATCCATTTATCGGACTTTCTAAAATACAGATATTTCCTTATCTCTTAGACAGATAGCCTAACTTACGAGACATAACGTAATTTGAGCAAATACAGTCGCGTATTTTTATTTTGAATACTTTTGCATTACTTTTGCACCCAGAAACCTTTATGGGATGCATACCATATTCTTTATGAGCACTGCGTAACAGAAGTCTCACGCCGTGTTGGTTTCATGCAGATGATGCCTAGGGTGACTTCGGGAAAAACACATCTGCCAAAACATTATGGAGAAGAAATATCTCTCGATGCAGCCTTTGCAAAGTTTGCAAGGTTTGCAAAACGTGCAAAGTGTGCAGTCTACACAAGCCGTGCAAGCTCCTACCCTCACCCCACTCGACCAGTGGCACGACAACTATGAGGTGATGGAGATGTTTCACATCAGTCAGCGTACCTTGCAGACGCTCCGTTCCAACGGCAAGCTGCCCTTCGCCAAGATGGGCGGAAGATGCTACTACAAGGAAAGCGACCTGCAACAACTCTTGGAGGAATCCTACAAAGACAGCAGAGTGAAGCCTATGCCAAAAGACAAGGTTATGCCAAAGGTCGAGCAACCAGCAAAGGAAGGAGGCACACCATGCCAATGACCATTGACCAACTCCACGAGCATCGGATGCAGTATTACCGACATCCCATCTCTAACGTGTTGAGCCACAACCGTGTGAGCATCTACCATCTTTGGACTTACATCACCAACCCTATGCTCTACAAGCAAGCCACGGACACGCTCCGTGGCATTGCCGACGAGAAAGAGCGCAAGGCTTTCAAGGCAAAGGAGTTTGACTACATCCTAGCAAGCGGCACCTTCAGCAGTCGCAACGACCAAGGTCTCATCCAGCACTCCAGTCTGCTCTGCATCGACATCGACCACATCGGTTACGAACAGGTGGAAGACCTCAAGCAGCAATTCATACACGATGAGGTGATGAAGGAAAACTTCGAACTGGAACTGGCCTTCCGCAGTCCTTCGGGTGATGGACTGAAGCTCATCGTAGCAATAGACTTGCAAGAGGCTGACCATGCTACTTGGTTTCTTGCTCTGCAAAACTACATTCGATTCAACTATGGAGTGGACATTGACCCTGCTTGCAAAAACGTGAGCCGAGCCTGTTTCCTGCCCTACGACCGACATTGTTACGTGAACCCACTCGTATGCCCTTTTTAAGTGAAGAACGAAGAGTGAAGAAACAGCGTTTGGCGGCCGAAGGGAAAGCCAATTCAAATGCCTTTCAAATGGCATCATAACGTTATTAAAAACATCAAAAAAATAAGGAGATTACATTTATGACAATAAATAAATCATTCAGCCCAAAGCAATGGGCTAACATCAATACTGCGGAACAAATCCGCACAGTGACCAATCGTATCGTGGAGATGGGTATCGACATCACCGCAGGCTATAACCGTTGGCGCAACATCGCCTTTGGTATCTCGCTCGAAATGGGCGAGGAAGGCAGAAGCTTCTTCCACGACATCAGTCGATTCTATGCCGATTACAACCACAAGGAATGCGACAAACTCTATGACGACTGTATCAAGCGACTCAAGTCCAACAGCAACCATTCTGGCATCAGCATTGCTTCTTTCTTCGGTTATGCCAAGGAAGCAGGGGTTAACATTACCATGGGAGTTGCTAACAGCACAAAAAACGCAATCTCTACAAACATTGCAAATGATGCAAACCTTGCAAACTCTGCAAATGACGCAAACACAGAAGAACCCATCCCTCTGCCAACCTTCAGCGACAAAGTAGCCACCAACTTGCCCCCAATCTTCAAGGACATCACAACTCTGGGCAAGACACCTACCGAGAAAGACATGCTCTTGCTTGCCTCCATCACCATTCTGAGCGGAGCCTTTCCAGAGGTCTTCGCCATCTATGATGACATGCGAGTATATCCTAACCTCTTCACCTTCATCGTGGCAAACGCTGCCAGCGGCAAAGGACGTACCTCTGCTTGCCTCAAGCTGGTGAGTCTTATAGAGCAAGAAATACGTGAGGCCAATAAACAGGAGGTGGACGATTACCAACAGCAACTCGCCGACCTGCGTGCCTTGGGCAACAAGAAGTCCGTTGCCATGCCTATGCCCAAGGAACCGCCTTATCGCTCAATGTTGATACCAGCCAACTGTTCCTCTACCGCTATCTACCAAGCCCTCCACGACAACCACGACCAAGGGATCACCTTCGAGACTGAGGCTGATTCGCTCGCCAACACCCTCAAGAGCGACTATGGCAATTTCTCCGATGGTCTGCGCAAGGGTTTCCATCATGAGGACATCACCTATCGACGTCGCAAGGAGAACGAGCACGTGGAGATTCACAACCCTAAATGGACGGTCTATCTCACAGGTACACCAGGACAGGTGAACAACCTCATCCCTTCACCTGAGAACGGACTTTTCTCCCGCTTTCTCTTCATGAAGGTGGATATTCCTGCCAAATGGCACAACGTGTTCAGCAAGGCTAAGCGCACCATCGACGAGGAAATGGAAGCCATCGGCAAGCGTGTGTTCCGCATCCATCAGCATTTGGTTGCTAGCAAGAGTATGAAGCCAAAGACTGGTCAGTCCTACTCGAATGACATCCTGTTTGAACTGACTGATGCACAAGGTGAGCAATTCAACAAATACTTCGAGAGCCTAGTGGAGGAATACAAGAACATGTTGGGCAGAGACTTTGTGGCAAGCATCTACCGACTGGGACTGAGCACCTTCCGCATCGCCATGGTTTTGAGTATCGCAAGATTGGAGGAAACGCTTTCCGAAAGTCCCACAACCTCCATCTCTGAGAATGCAACAACCTCCATTATTTGCCGAGACGAAGACTTGGACAATGCCATAACCATCGCCGACACACTGATGCAGCACGCCGCAAAAATCTTTGCCACGCTTATGCCAAACAAGGAGGAAGACGGAACATTGGGAATCAAACTAAGCCCTAAGAGCGAAAGACTCTTCGAGAACCTTCCCGACAAGTTCAATCGCCAAACGGTTCTTTCTATCGGAAAAAAGCTTGGCATTCCTCAGCGCACAGCCGAGAAATATGTAGGCGAATATGTCAACAAGCACGGTCTATGCAAACGAACAGGAAACGGCGAATATGAGAAGGTTAAGCAACAAAACGCAGACGAGCGCAGCCTCCTACCGATGCTTGGAAAGTGCTGAAAAAAGTAGTATCTTTGCAATGTGGTTAGGAAACGAGGGCTACGGACCATGATTTAGCTCAACGGCGACAAGACTTGCTCTGTACCCTCTCCGTACCTGCTCCGTACCAAGTCTATACATGCTCCGAGAAACTTAGTTTTGAGGGGATAAAGATAGAATTCATTTAGTGTTTAACAATTTAATATTAAAGAAAGGAACAAGATTATGGGAAAAATTAAACAAGGTATCCTTGGTGGATTCAATGGAACCGTAGGAACAGTAGTTGGTGGTAGTTGGAAGGGCATGGCTTACATGCGTGGCAAGGCCCAGAGTATCAAGAACCCTCGTACCGAGAAACAGATGTCACAGCGCATCAAGTTTGGTATGGCACAGAAGTTTGTCAAGGTGATGACAGCCTACTTGCAAGTGGGTTTCCGCAACTACACCCAGCACCAGACAGCCACCAATGCGGCCATGAGCCACACCGTGCGCAACTGCATGGCAGGCAAGTATCCCGCCTTTGGTATCGACCCTAGCAAGGTATTGGTGAGTAGCGGCTCCTTGATGCCGGGCCGTTTCTGCACGGTGAAAGTGGCAAGCAACGTGGCGACCTTTTCCTGGGAGGACAACTCTGACGAGAGCCACGCCAGCATCGACGATTTCGCCATGCCTCTCGTCTACAATTTCACAAAGGGCGAGGCAGTATTCACCACCGAAGATGCGAGTCGTATAGATTGTAAAACTGTGTTGAAACTCCCTGTCGATTGGTCTGACGACCTTCTCTCCTGCTACATCGCCTTTGCCTCTGTGCAAAACTCAAGCGTGAGCAACTCTGTGTATGTAGGCGACGTGAAGAGCGATGGCAGTGTGGAGCAAGGTGCCAACGGCATCCTCTACAACGACGGTGTCATCGACAAGAACAAACCAAACGAGGGTTCTAACAAGGGTGACAATGGCGACAGCAGCACTACCACCCCAACAAATCCTAGCGAAGGAAGCGGTGACGATGGTCTAGAGTAACCTCATTTCTAAACAAAGAGGGTGTGTCACAGACTTATGACACACCCTCTTTTTGTTATCTTCATCCTTCTACCTGCGTCTTTGGCCAGTTCACCAGATATAGCATTTCGGTGGCTCGGGTAAATGCAGTATAGAGCCAGTGGATATAATCGGGAGTAAGCATATCATCCGTCATATAGCCCTGGTCTACATAAACATGCGACCACTGTCCGCCCTGCGCTTTATGACAGGTAACGGCATAGGCAAACTTCACTTGCAGAGCATTGAAATACGGGTCTTGCCGGATTGCCTTCATACGGTCTGCCTTCAGTGGTATGTCCTGATAATCCTCCTCTATCTGACGGAAAAGCTGCTCTTGCTGATCATGGGTCAAAGCAGGAGCCTCACTCGTCAAAGTGTCCAGTAATACCGTAGCCTCCAGTTCATAATTGTCATAATCGGGGAATTTCAACAGAAGGGTGGCAAAATGAAAACCATAGAGGTCGATGCGACGGCTCACCTTCATCACCTTCGCCCTATCGCCATTAGCCAGGAAAGCAGGAAGTTCGTTACTTTGAACTGTATGATTAGCTAAAGTATTAAATTTTTCACTCTTCACTTTTCGTTTTTCACTTAATTGCCTTTCCTTTATCTTCTTTCTTTCTTCCTCCATCCAATAATAATTGTTCTTCACAATCATCAGCATGTCGCCACTCTCCAGTTCCTCTTCCCTATCAAGTACCATGTTGCGAATGCCCTGGTTGAAGATGTTGGCGCGCTTGTTGCTACGAGTCACCACAATGGTATCGTCCAGTCCTACATGATGATAGCTGTCGCCAAGCGCCTCGATGAGTTCTGCACCCGGCATTTCCCTGATATCCGAGAAACCGGAGAAACGGATTTTAGGCAGTTGGGTAATGTCATCGTGGGTAATCATCTGGCGGATACGGGTAGCATTAAAGAGAATACCCGACTGCTGACTCTGACGGACTACCTCGTTCAAATCGCACTCATAAACCGACAGTCCATATCCCTGGAGCATCGCAGCAGAAAGAGCTGGTGATTCTTCCTCACCAACAGGAGGCAACTGTGCCTTATCGCCTATCAGCAAGAGGCGGTCGTTACGTCCCTGATACACAAAATGAATCAGATCATCTAGCAGACAGCCGCTGCCAAAGGTGGTTCCGCCCAATCCCAGATTGGCAATCATCGAAGCCTCATCTACCATAAAAAGCGTATCAGTATAGAGATTATCATTGAGATTGAACTGGCCATCCACTCCGGCAAACGCCTTTTCGCGATAGATGCGGCGATGAATGGTATAGGCAGGCATCCCGCTGTTCAGAGAGAAGACCTTAGCCGCCCTACCCGTAGGAGCAAGGAGCATCACCTTCTGGCGAACGGCACGGAGCGTACGGACGATAGCACCCGAAAGCGATGTCTTACCGGTACCCGCACTACCCCGGAGAATCATCACAGCATGAGGATTACTATCCGTCATAAACTGCACGAAAACATCGAGTGCCTGAGCCTGTTCTGGGGTTGGCGGAAAGCCAAATTGCTGTAATATCTGATATTTTAACTCTTCAATGTTCATATTTCGAAAACTTTTAGTATCTTTGCAGAAAATTTACTGCACCTATTTGCTGTGCAAAAGTAATAATACTTTTTGAAATGAGAAAAAGAATAAAGAATAATTATATTTTGGGAGCATGCGTCATCATCATGATGCTACTCTGTATTCTGAGTGTGAGCCAGCCCATCCGCTTCCAGAAAGCTATGGCTAGCAGAGAAGCAGAGGTGAAGGAGAAACTGATGCAGATACGTCAGGCTGAAGAGAAATACAAGGCGAAACACGGCGTATATACAGGCGATTTTCCGACACTGGTAAAAGGCAAGTTCTTACAGGAAGATGCCCAATACATTCCCTATGCCGATGGTAAGAAGTTTACACTTGCTGCCACGGTTATCGTAGGAAAAAGCGGTAAGCAGATTCCGGTGATGGAATGTGGGGCCGGTTATGAAACCTTCCTCGACGGACTCGATGAAGGTTCCATCCAGCAGAAGATAGAGGAGGCCAACTATGCCGGCAACTATCCCGGACTCAAGATAGGCGATTTAACGACAGATAATAACAACGCAGGTAATTGGTAACAGATATGCAAATAAAAGGTAACAACATTCAGCAAGCACGACTCACCATCCGCGTGAGCAGAAACACCCTCAGTTTTTCGGTAGTTGACCGTGAAGCTGAGCATCAGCTCATCTATGAACCTTACACAGTAAAGAGTGGTGTTTCGATGGCAGCCAACTTGCGTCAGGCTTTCAAGGAGAGTACTCTCCTGCAGCGGGGATACCAGAAGGTACGCGTATATCTCGATTCGCCTATCCTGCTGGTTCCTATCGAAGAATTTCATGAAGAGGATATCGATGTGCTCTATCAGCATGCCTTCAACAGTCATAACAGCGATGCCATTCTCTACAGAGTGCAACCGGAACTGAATGCGGTAGCGGTATTCCCTATCAACAAGGATTTGAAAATGGTGGTAGAAGACAACTTCAAGGATGTCCGCTTCACACCTATCATGCAACCGATGTGGCACTATCTGCATCATCGCAGTTTCACCGGCATTCACCGCAAGCTCTATGTTTATTTCCACGACAAGAAACTGGACGTTTTCGGTTTCGAGAAGAACCGTTTCAAATTCTTCAACTCGTTCAATGCCGAACATGCCAAGGATGCCCTCTATTTCATTCTCTATGTATGGAAGCAGTTAGGATTCAACCAGATGCAGGATGAGTTGCATGTATCAGGCAATGTTCCGGATAAGGATTGGTTCCTCTACAACACGAAACTCTACATCAAGAAGACCTTCATTCTGAATCCTGCCGCCGAATTCAACCGTGCGCCCATCACAGAGATTAAAGGTCTGCCATTCGATTTGATGGCGCTGTACTTAAGTAAGTAAAGTGCGTTGACAAAAAGGCGCTAGCCCCACTCAACATTCAACATTTAACATTCAACATTTAATATTCAACATTCAACATTAAAACAAATGAGAATCATAACAGGACAATATAAGGGACGCCATTTCGACATTCCACGTTCGTTTAAGGCGCGTCCGACAACAGATTTTGCAAAGGAGAACATTTTTAATGTGCTGCAGGGATATATTGATTTCGAAGATACCTCTGCCCTCGACCTTTTTGCCGGCACGGGCAGCATTTCGCTCGAACTGGTATCACGAGGCTGCAGCCGGGTAATCAGCGTAGAGGCCGACCGCGACCATGCCAACTTCATACGCCAATGTTTTCAGAAGTTGGGCGAAGACAAGGATATTCTGATTCGTGGTGATGTATTCCGTTTTCTGAAGACCTGCAAGCAGAAGTTTGACTTTATCTTTGCCGATCCTCCCTACGAACTTGCCGGGCTGGAAACTTTGCCCGACCTTATCTTCGAAAACAACCTGCTGAAAGAAGACGGCCTCTTCGTTCTGGAACACGGGAAGAAAAACAGTTTCGAAGGACATCCGCACTTTGTGGAGAGAAGGGTGTACGGTAGCGTGAACTTCACGTTCTTTAATTGACAATTATCACAATTACAAAAGCGGCGCCATCAGCCGCACCACACTCTCTGCAGCCTTACAATACCAAGGGCGCTTCACCCAGTTCTTCAGGAATACCTGTACGCAGTCGCGCTGATCTTGGAGGAAGATTTCGCGCATCTGAAGCGCTGTTTCTGTGTCATAGATGAAGGCATTCACCTCAAAGTTATGTTCAAAACTGCGAAAATCCACATTCGTGGAGCCTACCGTGGACAACTCATCATCCGAAACCATCAGTTTGGAGTGTAGGAAGCCCTTCTTATAGAAATAGACCTTGACTCCCGAATAGAGCACATCTGCCAGATAAGAGCAGGAGCCCAGATGTGTCAAGCGATTATCAGCACGCATGGGCAGCATCAGACGCACATCCACACCTGATAAGGCAGCTGTCTGCATGGCAACAAGTACGGCTTCGGTTGGCAGGAAGTAGGGAGTCTGGATATAGAAATATTTCTTTGCGCTGGAAATGGATATGACAAGTCCCTGCATAATGTCTTTCCATGGGCCCACGGGCTCACTCGTTACAATCTGCGCCAAGGAAGTACCGCAGTTTTCTATTTTCGGGAAATAGCGGGTAGACGTAATCAGTGTACGGTCCACAAAGTACCAATCGAGCAGGAAGGCGGTCTGCAATCCGTGAACAGCCTTGCCCTCCAGCAGCAGATGTGTGTCCCGCCAGATGCCCCATGAGAATCCGCGCATATAGCGTTCGGCAAGATTCATCCCCCCCACAAAGCCGATGTGCCCGTCAATGACAACTATTTTCCGATGATTACGATAGTTCACCTTACTGGTGAAAAGCGGAAAACGTACCTTTAGAAAGCTGCGTACCTCGATACCGGCCTCGCGCATCTCTTCAAAAAAACGGTTGGGAACATGCCAGCAACCCACATCATCATAAATCACACGTACCTCTACCCCGGCACGCGCCTTTTCCATCAGGACATCACGCACCAAGCGCCCGATGGCATCGTCCTCAAAGATATAGAATTCCATGTGGATATGCTTCGTTGCTTTCCCCAGTTCGCGCAGCAGGGATTGCAGCATGGAGAGCCCCAGGGTATAGACTTCCACCCGGTTTCCATCGAAGGGGAAAGCCTGGTTGGTATTACGGAACAAAGATATGAGACGGCTGTAATTGATGGGAAGCGTACATGAATCCTGCGCCAGATATTCCGCCATAGGTTTCTTCAACAAGCGGCTGTAACTCTTCTTCCCTATCATGCGCACACGGCGCTGACTACGCCCGAAGAAGAAGTAAAACACCAGCCCCACGATAGGAAGGAACATCAATACCAGTATCCATGCCATGGTTTTCACCGGATTGCGGTTGTCGAGGATAATGACGACAATCGTTCCGATGATGGCACCGAAATAAACAATGTCGAAGGCTATCGTAGCAATCTGGCTGGCAATGAAGTTCCAATCAAGCATGTTCACAGACAATTAAGTGTGAAACAAATGTAGGAAAAAGAAATGAAGTACAAAAAATGAAATGAAAGAAAAAGAAAAGGAAAATCACAAAGACACAGAGATACAGAGAGCTTATATAATATAAAGAATAAGCTCTGTGCCTCTGTGTCTTTTACAAACCTTATACAGAAAAGGATTTTAGAACGGCCTATGCCCTCCGAAACGGCCAGGACCATGCCCCGGACCAAAGCCCGGACCACCGAAGCCACGTCGACCCTGCATCTTGTCGCGTGCGGCCTTGCTGCCGAAAATATTCAGACGATAGATGAAGTGAAGCATGCAATAGCTGTTCACGCCGTTATATTCGTACACCGAGCGACCGCTTGCAGTCAGCGAACGACTGATGTTGCTCTGCCTCTTCAGAATGTCGTACATCTCGAAGCTGACAGTGGCATTTCCTTTCAGAAAAGTCTGCGACAACTGCGCATTCCAGATAAGCTCATTACGGTTCATACTACTGTCCGTATATCCGCGACGGCTCTGATTGGCAATGTTGGTAGAGAGCGTCATGTTCCACGGCATGGAAATCTGCGTATTGGCACCGTAGGAGAAGGTATAGGGCTCCTGGTTATTGTCAGGCGTCAGTTTATCCTTCTCTATTGAATAGGAAATGCTTCCGTTCAAGCCGAATTCAAACCAGTCGTTACGATAGGCGGCATTCAGACGTTCGCCCAGCGTCAGGTTGGTGGTCGTATTCTTCCGTTCCACGGCATCTGCTCCCTTACCGGACGTCAGATAAGCCACATTGTTCTGATATCTGGCATTGGAGAAAGAACTGATGGTGTACTTCTTATTGGGCAGCGCTGTATTGAAGCCGAACAAGCCGAACGCATTCCAATTACCGTTGATATTCTTCGGAGTTGTAGTCCATCCACCGGTTTCCGAATTGTACACACGGCTGTTGCTGATGCTATTCTGCGTTGCCGAGAAATTGACGTGCGACATAATACCGCGTTGCTTTTCGGCATTATACGTATTATAGAAAAATCTCATGCTGTGCGTGAAGGAAGGCTTCAAGCCCGGATTACCGATACGCACATTCTGCGGATTGGAGTTGTCCACAATCGGCAACAGATTCTCCATACTCGGTTGGCTGCTACGCCCGCGGTATGTTATACGCAGCTGGCTCACTTTGGAGAAACGGAGGCGCAAGTCCAGGTTCGGAGCGAAGTTGAACACATTGCGGGTGGTATCAATCATATAGTCGCCACGTTTATAGGACAACACAGAATGTTGCGGCTGAAACGACATACCTGCGCTCAGCTGATACTTCTCGCGGATAAAGCGCAAGGACACGGATGCATCGTGGTTGTAGTAGCGATATTCCGCATACTTACCCAGACTGTCCACCGCATGCTCTTCATATCCCGTGGGAAGCTGGGTTGACAATCCCCAATCCGGAAAGCCCTGCAAATCGTACGTCGTCTTGTCACTCTCACTGTACTTGTACTGGAACTGATAGCTGAATTGCAGGAAAGTGGCACGGGCTATCGGTTCGCTGTAAGTCAGCTGTGCACTGTAATTGTAGTTCTTGGTAGGAGTAGTGATGTACTGGTTACGTACCAAGATGGAGTCTCCTCCCAAAGCATTCAACAACTGGAAGTAGTGCGTTTCCGACTCCGTATACTGGTTGTTGTCAGTATTGGTATAACCGAACCTTCCACGGAACGTGACATTGCGTCCTTTGTCATTCAGCTTTCTGTTCAACTGCAAGGTTGCATCCGTAGACACACTCTTATTGTCACTCAGCGAACCGCTATTGATGGCATTTATACGGATACTTCTCAACGGGTCATCGTCCGGATTGAGAATCTTCTCCAGATTCAGCCAGTTATTGGGGTCGCTCACCAGACTGTAAGGGTCGGAATTGAACGTACCGTTCTCAGAATTGGAGAGATTGTCCGTTTTGCCGTACGAGAAGTTGGGACGGAAAATGATATTCGTCATCGAGTCCGGCTTCCACTCCATACGGAAATCGGCATTGAAATTCTTGGCTTTGTTACGTTGCTTGCTGTTCGAGTTGGAGTAAGAGTTGCCGTCCGGCAGAAAGTCCTCGGTAGAGCCAATGCTTGCAATGTCCCCATCCTGATAGTTGTAGCGTGCACTACCACCCAGTTCCAGTTTATCGGTCTGGGTAGCGAAGTTTACACCCAGCATTTTCGTTGCAGTAAGTCCGTTGTTCCTGCGCCAGCGCGGAGGACCGCCACCGCCTGAAAAGCCTTGGTCGTTCACGTTATTGGCAGAGCCAATAAGAGTAACTTGAGTATTTTCAACAAGACGGTTCAGCATAACACGTCCCATGTAGCGGTCTTCCGTACCTCCGGCCACATCGGCATTACCGAACCACCCCTGGTTCATGCCTTTCTTTACGGTCAGGTCGAGCACCGTCTCCTCCTCACCGTCGTCAATACCGGTGATACGTGCCAAATCGGACTTCTTATCGTAGGTTTTCAGCTTCTCTATCATATCTACCGGCAGATTCTTCAAACCGGTCTTTACGTCTCCACCAAAGAACTCCTTCCCGTCGACCATAATCTTCGACAAGTCCTTACCGTTGATTTTCACATTCCCCTCGTCATCAATCTCCGCACCGGGCAACTTCTTCACCAGCTCTTCGAGCATGGCTCCCTCGGGGGTACGATAAGCAGAGGAATTATAGACCAATGTATCTTCCACCACCTGCACTTGCGGCGCTTCTGCCGTAACCACAGCCTCGGCCAGCATCACCGCATCCGTTTCCAGTGTCAGGGTACCCACGTTCTTGACGGTTGTCGTGGCATAAAGATGTAAAGGGATGTACCGGCTCTTGAACCCGATATAAGAAACCTTTAGCACGTATTTACCCGCACTGACTTTGGGAAGAGTGAAATAACCTTGTGCCGTAGTAGCCGTACCCGATGCCTGGACACTGTCTGGCAACAAAAGCAACTGCACGGTAGCTTGTATCGCGGGCTCCTTGGTGTCCTCCACGACACGGCCCGATACCGTAATGTTTTTGGTCTGTGAGAATGCAGACAGCGTTGTTACCAACAGCAACGCCATCCCCGTGATAATTTTCTTCATGTGTCTATTCTTTGTCTATTCTTAAATGAACAATGCCTTTTATTCACTGTTTCATTTGACAGACTTCCGGGCAAAAGGTTTAATGCCCCACATGACGATTTGCTCCGTTTATCGACTATTCCGCTTAAATAATCTATCAACTGTCGCTTTCTTTATACCAAATTCCAAGCAAAGCACATTCAATATAAGAAATATGAGAAAAGAAGAAGAATCGACCGAAAGGAGGTCACCCTGCGCCACCCGGTAGAGCATACCGCCGAAGATAAAAAGAACGGTCAGAAAGATGGCATTGCGCGTGGCCTTGTTGCGCACCTGCTCTATCTCCTTATTCTCGTTCTTCGTCAAGGCAAAGATTATCATCAGTGCCCCCATCATCATCAGGAGTTTGGAGCATTCCTTGTAAAACAGCAAGTTGGCATCTGTCACTTTTCCCCACAATAGGAATATGAAAGGGAGGAACAACGCCAAAGCTATGATGAAATAACCCAGCGGACGGCAATAAACGGGAAGTAATGCTCTCATTTCTATCAATCAATTACAAATTACTAATTACAAATAGTGGGAGGCAGATGACGGAAACGCCTTGCCACCCATAGAATTTCACGGGACAAAGATAACGTTTTATTGCCAAAAGAGCTATCTTTGTGCCACAATATAATGAAGAAGGCCCCCTTTCCTTCATAATCCGTAACATCAGTAATTGGTAATTCGTAATTTGTAATTAACAAGATGAGTAAACAAGAAGTAATCCTTTGCGAAGGACTGGCAAACAGCCTGACACATGCCATAGCGAAGTGTCCCCATGACAAGCTTTTCATCCTTACCGACGAGCATACCCACCGCCTCTGCCGCCCGCATCTGGACGGTATCCCCGCCTTGGAAGAAGCGGAAGAAATTATTATCGGTGCAGAAGACGTACACAAGAATCTGGAAACGCTGGCTGCCGTATGGCAAGCCCTGAGTGAGAAAGGGGCCAGCCGCCACTCCCTGCTCATCAACCTGGGCGGTGGCATGGTGACCGACCTTGGCGGTTTTGCCGCTTCCACCTTCAAGCGGGGCATCGCCTACATCAACGTTCCCACTACGCTGCTCGCCATGGTCGACGCTTCCGTGGGAGGCAAGACGGGCATCAACTTCAACGGTCTGAAGAATGAAATCGGCGTCTTTGCTCCTGCCGCCTGCGTGCTGCTGGAAACCGAGTTCCTGCGCAGCCTCGATGCCCATAACTTCTTCTCCGGCTATGCGGAGATGCTGAAGCACGGCCTCATCAGTACCCCGGAACATCTGGCGGAACTGCTGGCCTTCGATACGGAGAAGATAGATTATGCCTTGCTGAAGTCCATGGTAGGACGTTCCGTGCAGGTAAAGGAACACATCGTAGAAGAAGACCCGCAGGAACATGGCATCCGCAAAGCCCTGAACCTGGGGCACACCGTAGGACACGCCTTCGAAAGCCTCGCCCTTGCCGAAAGGCGTCCGGTGCTGCACGGCTATGCAGTGGCATGGGGGCTGGTCTGCGAACTCTACCTTTCTTATATAAAGACCGGATTCCCGAAGGACAAGATGCGCCAGACCATCCAATTCATCAAAGAGAATTATGGCAGCTTCACCTTCAACTGCAAACAGTACGACCAGCTGTACGAACTGATGAAGCATGACAAGAAGAATACCGCCGGAGTCATCAACTTCACCCTATTGAAAGAAGTGGGTAACATCTGTCTCAACCAGACGGCAGACAAGGATACTATCTTCGAGATGTTCGACTTTTATAGGGAGTGCATGGGAGCATAGCACTCCCGGCAAGGAGAGACAGTATTCTCTGAATTCTTCCACATTCATCGCTCACTCCTCCCCCGAAAAGTCCTCCGTATCATTTTCCATCCCAACCGGGTCTTCATCCGGAATTCCCGTCTTTCCCTCGGCCCGCTCCTTTCGCAGCGTTTCCGGCCGCAACATATCGTGAGGGAAATATCGGCTAAGCGGATAACGGTAGAAATCCATCCCGCTGTTCAGCCTCGCCACCAGCGACTTATCCGGACGAAAATAGACACGAGATAAGCGCACCTTGCCCGGCATCACATCGTCGGGATGCTCAAACCCGTCACTCGTCACCGCCACATGGAAGGAACCCAGCCCCTTAATGGTCACCGACTCTCCCTCCATCAGCGCTTCCTCTATAAACTTCGGCAAATCTATCAATACACTCTGCACGTCTCCCGAACTCATCCCTTTTCTGGATGCCATACGCTGCGCCAGCAGCTCTGCCGTCACACCTCCACGCCGCTGTAACACACGCTGCACAGCATAATAGAGTTGCTTCACCCCTTCCGCCGTGCGGAAAACCTTCTTTCGAACCAAATAGACTATACTCATACTCTTTTCACAATGAACATAATGTTTCTTACTGCAACCAGACTGCCGACACCCCACCCGAAGTTTACTTCCCCTCAACAGAAAGCCAGTTTCCATACGGCCGGACAGCTATTCCCCAACATGCACGAGATGCACATCTCATGCAGTTCGAGACATACATCTCAACACACGCGAGATGTGCATCTCATACAGCAAAGATAATCATATTCCACCTGATATACAAATATCTTTCATGTATCGGGGAATAATGTTCCGCACCAGCTTACTCCGGCTCTTATCATTAATTAACAATGCCGCATGCAGGGTTTTCGCAAATATGCTATTTTTATAAAAGTGAAGCCTATTCCGAATGTTTAATTTAAAAGAGTACACTATGAAAATAAAGTCAATCTTTAACAAGAAAATTTTAATCGCTATTGCAACCATCAGTTCCTTAAGCCTCCAATCATGCCTGGACGACGATGATAATTATGCCATGAGATTCCCCAATGCCCTGGTAACGGTAAAGACCGATGCAGACCAGACAGTCTTTCTGCAATTGGATGACAAGACCACTCTGCTGCCTACCAACATGACGAAATCTCCCTATGGCGAAAAGGAAGTCCGCGCTTTGGTAAACTACAAGGAAGTGGACGAGCCCAGCGATATCTACACCCAAGCTGTACATATAAACTGGATAGACAGTATCCTTACCAAACCCATCGCCCCGGATTTGGGTGAAGAGAACGATACCGTATACGGCACCGACCCGGTGGAAATTGTGAACGATTGGGTGACCATTGCAGAAGACGGTTATCTAACCCTTCGCTTTAGAACTCAGCAAGGAGACTATCAAACAAAGCACTTTGTCAATCTGCTGCTGAGCGAGAATCCGGAAAACCCGTATGAAGTAGAATTCCGCCACAATGCCAAGGGCGATATTTACGGCAGGTATGCGGACGGTCTGGTTGCTTTCAAGTTGGATGCCCTGCCTGATACAGAAGGCAAGACCGTTAAATTGAAACTGAAATGGAAATCATTCAGCGGCGAAAAGTCTGCGGAATTCGATTATTGTACCCGGAAATCCGTAACGCCCGAAAGTCCGGCTGTCACTTCCGTAAGAAATAGCCTAAACCTGCAATAACTTCATTCAAAGTATGCCTGCCCGCTCAAAGCCATTGCCTTGCGAAGCAGGCATACAAGTAAAAAGAGAGCAGGACACGTTGACCGAAAGCCTTGAAACTGCAAAATATAGGTTCATTCAATAAAAAAAGCACTATAAATATTTGCTATTTTAAAATAAAGCCGTACATTTGCACCCGCAATTCGGGATGTAGCTCAGCCCGGTAGAGTACGCGTCTGGGGGGCGTGTGGTCGCAAGTTCGAATCTTGTCATCCCGACTGTTGAGCATTGAGGAGTTAAGTCTAAAACTTAGCTCCTTATTTTTTTACATTAACTCAATGTCCGATATTCATTCGGAGAACATCCTACAACTCTTTTGAAAGCCTTGCTGAAATACTGTGGATATTGATATCCTAAGGCATAAGCAACGTCACCGACAGATTTAGCGGGGTCAGTAAGCAACTCTTTTGCCCTATCCATTATTTTGGTTAATATATATTCTTGCGCAGAAACACCTGTCTCCTTTTTAATCAAGTCTCCGAAATAATTTGCAGACAGGTTCAGTTGGTCTGCACAATAAGCCACAGTCAGCGTACCCCGCTCAGCGGGTTTATCCGATACGAAATAGTCGTTCAGCAATGCTTCAAAAGAGCCGAGCATGCCCTTGTTCTCCTTTTTACGGGTAGTAAACTGTCTATCATAGAAACGAATGCAATAGTTGAGCAGCAGCTCGATGGCAGAAGCGATAATCAGGTTAGTGTGACGGTCTGCCTGGTTGTATGTTTCCTCGTCAATCTTTGTCAAACAATCAATGATGGTCTGTTGCTCTTGTTTGGATAGATGCAATGCTTCGTTAGCGGCGTATGAGAAAAACGTATAATCCTGCATATGCCGACCGAGCGGCGTACCGCGTAGCAGGTCGGGATGGAACAACAGACACCATCCGGAACCGGTAAAAGTCGACCCGTCGGCTTCATGCCCGAATACTTGCCCCGGAGCGATAAA
>ENA-OOWO01000640-OOWO01000640.1-human-gut-metagenome-genome-assembly--contig:-NODE-640-length-23508-cov-13.187396_pt1 | contig 23508 bp, 27 predicted proteins | sample MGYA00241579_ERZ501327 | MGnify/ENA primary metagenome ERZ501327 (study PRJEB25962, sample SAMEA2042836) | human gut metagenome | biome: human gut; feature: human-associated habitat; material: faeces...
AACACACAATTTTAAAAATGGGCTGATTTTTTATGGGGATCTATGCGCTTTTTTTTGAGGTAGAAATCCAAACACAAATTAATCCCCACATTTTTTTATGAAACTAAAAAAAAGCATCAACTTAGTGGATGTCTAAATCCTTAAGTTGATGCCATTGAGTCTCACCAAGTGGAGGCTCTACATTAACATACGGATATGTACAGACTAAATTACCTTCTAACACTGCATTCCGTGCTTTAAATACTGAATATGCTTCTAGTGAAGCAAAATTAGAACAGAAAGCCGTTAACCTAAAAGTATTCGGTGGTTCTTTCGAAATTGACCGTGTTATCAAGGATGCAGAAGGCATGTACGATAACATGGCATACCAGATTGATGAAAAGGTCATCTCAGCAATTGGAACATTCCACAATGCTATGATCAATGGAGATTCAGCAACAAACTCTGAAACCTTTGACGGCTTAGACAAGTTCTTAGTTGGTCAGACAACAGAATTTAACACAGGCGCTTACTATGACTTATCAACAATGGCTAAGCTAGAAGAAAATGCCAGTGTATTCTATGAAGCATTAATCAAATTAATCAATAGAACAGGTGCAGACGCTTTATTTGTGAATGAAGATATGAAATCTAAAATTCAGACTGTCGCTAGAGTCTTAGGATATAAGACAGAAAGTGAAGAAGCTTTCGGCCGTGTCGTTACTACTATCGGAGAAAACAAAGTAAGATTAATCGATTTAGGTGATGTTGTAACTGCTTCAGGAGACACAGCCGTTGAAACTCCTATCATCGGATTAAAGACTAGAAAGGTTGGTTCTGAAGCAAGTGTGACAGGATTAACAGATATCTATGCTGTTAAGTTCGATGTAAAGAAAGGATTCCACGGTGTTACTTTAACAGGATCTAGCGGAATGAATACTTATTTACCTGATTTCAACACTCCAGGAGCAGTCAAGAAGGGTGAAGTTGAAATGGTTGCTTGTGTTGCCTTAAAGAATACAAAAGGCGCTGGAGTATTAAGAAACGTTAAAATCTTATAGGAGGCATGACCATGAATAAAAAGAAACATTATGAAGTAAAAACACCTATTGAAGATTATTGCGGCATCGGTGCTGCAGGTATTCAGTTCGCTTACGGGAAAGCTGAAGTATATGATGAATGGGTGGCACAGTGGTTCAAAGAACATGGATACACTGTAAAAGAAGTGAAAGAAGAAACTGAGACAGTTTCAGAAGCACCAAAAACAGAAGCCAAGCCAAAAGGCAATGCTAAAAAATAAGAAAAGAGGTGATTTTCTATGATCATGACAATTGAAGAGTTTAGGCTTTTGAATGATACAGATGATTCAGACGGAATCATTAAAATGAAATTAGAAGCCTTAGAGTTGATGATTAGAAAATACACTAATAATAATTTCCAAATGCGCAATTTTAGAACGACCGCCAATATCTCAGACGGTCGTTTTTCTTTTAATGGCCCTCAATTTTTTAAGGTCGGTGACACTGTACAGGTGTCTAATTCATCTTTTAATGATGCTTTATATACTGTTACAGAAGCAAATGAGCATGACTTTGTGGTTGACAAGTCTGTCAATAATGAGGCTCGTGTCTTATGTACTAAAGTAGAATATCCTGCCGACATTAAAATGGGGGTTATCAACCTCATGAAATGGGACAAAGAGAATAGAAACAAGGTCGGAGTACAGTCAGAAACGATTTCTAGACACTCTGTTACATATTTTAATATGGATGGGGATAATTCCTCTCTTGGCTATCCAAAGTCTCTCACAGGCTTCCTAAAGCCTTATATGAAAGCGAGATTCTAATTATGATAGGTGGAAACATTACAGCAGTTCTTCAAAAGTATATCTATTCATTCAATGAAATTGGTGAGCCTATTGAAGATTATGCGGAATCAATCTCTTTGTTTGGCTTCTTAGATTTATCAAGTGGTGATAGCCATTACACTAACTTTAACGCAAAGGTACAGGAATCAACTCATATCTTCATCTGTGATTATAAGGACTTGAAAGGCTATAACGCTGATAACTCAAGATTGATTGTGAATGGTGAAGTCTATGATGTAACTCTTATTGATGATCCGATGGGATTACATCAACATTTAGAAATCTATTTACGATACAAAGGTGCGCAGAATGAGCAAAATACAGTTTGAAGATAACTCAATGTTTATAATCGACGAAATTGAGAATGCAGCTTTAAAATTCTTAGAAGAAGCAAGCGGAGAACTTGAGTCACAAGTTAAAAGAAATACCAGAGTGGACACTGGTCAGTTAAAAAACTCGTGGGAGCACGTGGTAGATGCTGACAATATGATTGGGATTGTTGGATCAGCAGAAGAGAATGCTATATGGGAAGAGTTCGGAACAGGTGAGTATGCGTTAAAAGGAAACGGCCGAAAAACCAAGTGGAAGTATAAGCATCCTAAATACGGATGGGTTACTACTACAGGAAAAGCACCATTAAGAGCACTTGAAAAGGCTAAAAACACATCTAAGAAAAAGATTCAAGCAAGAGCCGAGGAAATCTTTGGAGGCATTGGAAAATGACACCAGAAGGCTTGGAATTTATTTCTACGACATTAAAACCACTTATTAACTATCACTTTCTTTATTACAAGACTGATAAGGTTGAATATCCTTACTGGGTTGGCGAGTACTTAGAAAGTGAATACAGTGCCGAGACCAATTATCAAGAAACCACTTTTATTCTTACAGGTGTGACAAGAGGCAGTTATCTAGAATTAGAAAAGCAAAAGGAAATTATTAAAAAGGCTCTCAAGGATAAGAGAGCCATCTTGTCGAACGGAGCAGGTATAGCAGTATATTTTGATTACTCAATGCCGATTCGTGTAGACGATATAGAATTGCAGAAAATACAGATTAATTTAACAATCCAAGAATGGGAGGTATAAATACATGGCAGATGAAATCATTCCTTCAAGTGGAATTACAGCCAAAACACCTGAAAACATTATGTTAGGTGCTGGAACTATTCACAAGGGCTTGAAATACGAAGGCAGTAAATGGAACTTTGTAGAATCATTATTTTGCGCCACTTCAGGCGGTGGTTCAGTAAGTTTTTCTCCTGAATTATTAGACTTAGATATTGATGGAGCAACAGTCAAATTCGTTGGTGGCACTCTAAAAGTCGGAGAAAGCGCCAAGATGAAATTTAAAATGGCAGAAATCACTCCTGATTTTATTAAAAAGTCTATCTTTGCTAAAGAAGCGGAAAGCAGCACGGTAACAGGATATACAGAATTAGTATCTAAGCCACAGATTGAAACAGGTGACTATTACGAAAATCTAGCATATGTCGGAAAGAAGATTGATGGAACTCCAATCATCATTATTTTTGATAAGGCACTATGCACATCAGGTTTTTCTATTGAAGGTGAAAATAAAAAGATGGTAGTACCTGAAGCAGAATTTGAGTGCTATGCAGAATTAGAACAGGCTGATAAGAGTGTACTACCTTATCACATCTATTACCCTAGCACCGTAGCTGCATAACTAAATTAAGAATTGAGAGGAGTTATTTATGGAATATAAATTAAGAAAACTAAAAGCAACAGATGCATTTTTAATCATTAAACTAATTAATAAGTTTGGCATTATGGAATTTAAAAAATGCTTTAACGCGAATGAGATTGCTAAACTAGCAGAAAATAAGGAAGGGTTATCAAAAGAGGAACTAACTGAAAAAGTTGGTTTCAATATTATTCTTTCTTGCTGTGCAGTTATTTTTGAAAACATTGGAAAATGTGAAAATGAAGTTTTTGAATTCTTATCAGCCGTAAGCAATCTAAATAGAAAACAGGTTGAATGCTTATCACTTGCAGAACTTGCACAGATGATCATTGAAATATTTCAAAAGGATGAATTCAAAGATTTTTACGAGGTTGTTTCTGGATTGCTGAAATAGGAGAAGTCGGCTTCATGGATTTGGTTTACAAGAGGTATTCCAACCCCATGGAACTGATTGATAACATGATCTCTTTTTCTAATTTTTCAGAGTTCATTTCTGAACTTGCTGACAATGTGTCAGACGAGAAGTTATACGACATTTGGAAATCAAAAGTTTATGACAAGTCATTTGCTGACTTTAAAAATGAAATGATGGCTAAGTGGAAGAAAAACGCAGGAATTGAAACATCTGAAACAATGACAGACGAAGAGATGGAAACAACTATAAATGACTCCTATGAAATTCTTAACAGTTTTAATCCTAATCTTTAAGAAAAAAGAGAGGGGGAAATAAATGTTAGAATTATTTAAACTCTTTGGTATCATCGGATTAAAAGGAGTTGAAGAAACAAAAAAAGGTATAAAAGACACCACTAATACAGCAAAAGAAGAATCTAGCAAGATTGAAAAAGCTGTAAACAAGACAGGTGAGATTGCTTCTAAAGTCGGCAAGGCTGCAATAGTTGGAGCAACTGCAGCCGCAACGGCTATAGGCACTATTACGAAGTTTGTCATACAGCATTATGCTGAATATGAGCAGTTAGTTGGTGGTGTCGAAACCTTATTCGGTGCTCAGGGCATGAGCCTAAAGAAGTACGCTAAATCAATCGGCGAGACTGTCGGACAAGCGAAAGGAAAATATAATCAGTTAATACAGGCACAGACAGAAGTCATGAATAATGCGAAAGTAGCATATAAGAAGGCTGGAATGAGTGCAAACGATTATATGAACACTATCACTTCTTTTGCTGCTGCATTAAAGCAATCAACTGCCAATGAAACGGAAGCGGCTAAAGTCGCTAACCAAACTGTTATTGATATGGCTGATAATGCGAATAAGATGGGCACCAATATGGAAGATATCCAAAACGCTTATCAGGGTTTTTCAAAGCAGAACTACACAATGCTCGATAACCTTAAACTTGGTTATGGTGGTACTAAGTCGGAAATGGAGCGACTGCTCCAGGATGCCGAAAAACTGACAGGTGTACATTATGACATCAATAATTTAAGTGATGTATATAATGCCATCCATGAAATACAGAAGAATCTAGGCATTACAGGCACAACAGCCAAAGAAGCGATGAAAACTATCGACGGCGCTATGAAGATGACTAAAGCGTCATGGGATAACCTTTTAACAGGTCTAGCAGACCCTAAACAGGCAGTTGGACCACTTATTAGTGAATTTGCTAAGAGTTTGGGAATTCTTGCCAAAAATGTGACTCCAAAAATCAAGGAAGTATTTAATGCACTGCCTAATGCATTAATACAAATAACACCACAATTAATGAATATGATCATTGATTTAGCACCATCATTAATTCTTGCAGCTATTAATTTAGTGGCTGGCTTAGTCGGCGCATTGCCTGGTGTTATTTCTCCTATTTTCAGTCAATTATCTAGTCTAATTGGTTCTGGTATGATTGATAAAATAGGTCAGTCAATCTCTAGTAATATGCCTACTTTAATATCTAAAGGATTGGACATGTTACTTCAATTCTCTCAAGTAGTATTGACTAATCTTCCAGTGCTTGTGGGCATGGGAATGAAATTAATCTTTTATCTAGTGCAATGATTAATGAGTTCACTCCCTACTTTAATATCTAAAGTGCCTACCATCATAGCAAATCTAGCAGATGCATTCTCTAACAGCGCACAGACTATTTTTGTATGGGGAGTTAAAATTATCGCCGAAATCATTAAAGGATTAGTAATGTCTATTCCTTCATTGATTGCAAACATTCCTAAAATTATCTATGCGATTTTCGCAGTGTGGAACGCTATCAATTGGTGGAACTTAGGCAAAGGGCTTATTAACGGAATCAAGAACGGTATTACTAGTATGGGAGGATCTCTTACTAGTACAGCGAAAAACCTTTTTGAAAGTTTAAAAAACAACGTTTCAAACATCTTTAATAACATAAAGAAAGTTATTGAAAGTCCTATTTTCGGTGCTAAGACTAAAGTTTTAGCGATTATAGGAGAGTTGCAGAATGGTGTTAGAGTAGGCTTTAACTTTATTAAGTCACATGCTTCAAGCGTGTGGAATGGTATAAAGAACGCTATCATGTCTCCAATGAATACCGCAGCTAATTTTGTAAAAGCCATTATCAATAAAATTAAAGGATTCTTTAATTTTAGGATCTCATGGCCGCATATTCCATTGCCCCATTTTAATATTCAGCCAAGTGGCTGGAACGTTGGGGATTTATTAAAGGGTAAAATCCCGTCACTAGGTATTAAATGGTACGCTCAAGCAATGGACAATCCAATGATCTTGGACGCTCCAACAATTTTTGGAATGTCAAATGGGCAGATGTTGGGCGCTGGCGAAGCAGGCGCTGAGGTCGTGGCTGGTAGAGATACACTGATGAAGATGATTAATCAGGCATCTAATAACAGAGCCGATGAAATTCTAGAAGCATTGCATAGAATTATTGCTTTATTATCTGACGAAGATAGAATGCATGATATTATCGTGAAAGCATTAAATGACGGCTCTTTCGTTGTTATGTTAGATGGCCGAGAAGTAGGAAGGATAGTGAGAAAATATGCTTGATAGAATTACACATACTAACTCTAATAATGAGACACTAGACTTCACCTCTCTTGGTATCTTCGTGAATTACAATGACTTGAGAAATTTTGAATGGGGCGTTAAAAGCAAAAATAACAAGATTACAGGATTCAGCAAAGGGATTGTGAATAAAACAATTCCTTTTGTTTTCCTTGTTGATCAGCAAAAAGCTAATGAGATTAAAAACCAATTCTATGAACATTTTGAAATAGACATACTCAAAGAAGAGAAAGGATATTTTGAGATTAATGGTTATAAATATTATTGCTATGCAATCAAGTCCACTAAAAGCAAATATCTAATTGACAAGAGGCTCTTGTATTTAGAGGTTGGCATAACGACAGATGATTCTGATTGGATTAAAGAGACAACATACACTGCTGACTTTAGTTCCGCGCAAGCAAGAACAACTGCAAAGTATCCTTTTACTTATCCTTTTACATATTCAACCCCAAAGTCTGTAAATATTATTAATAACTTCTTTACAGATTCTCATGCGGTTATAAGAATTTACGGAAGATGCACGAACCCTATTGTCAATATCAATGACAACACTTATCAGTTATATGTTACTTTAAGCACTGAAGAATATGCAGAGATTGACACATCCGAGAGAACTATTACAAAGTATTCATTCAACGGTGTGCAGTCGAATATATTTAATTCAAGAAATAAGTCATATGATACTTTTGAGAAGATACCTCAAGGATCATGCGATATAACAACTGTAGGCGTTGAGAAGGTTGACATAGTCTTGATTGAGAGAAGGAGTGAGCCTAAGTGGAGTTAGAATACATCTATACAGATGCTAATTACAGCGAATTAGGATATCTTGCTCATTTTGATGCAGATATTGAGTTAGGAAAGTGTGATATATCGAAAAACGATTTTGAATTGGCTTTGCCACTTGAAGATAGAGACCCATTATTTGGTATTGGGTCTCTTTTCTATAAGGAAGATACTGAAATTGGTGGAGTAATCCAGCGCTTAAAAGTTAATACGTCAGACAATACCATAACTTTGATAGGTCCTACATTTCGAGGACTGCTAGAAAAGGAATATGTACAGCCTCCAGCGGGAAGTGCATATTTAATTTTAAACGGCGAAGCTAACGCATGCATCAATGTATTGATTGGTGACAGGTTCGACGGCCTATTTGTGGTAGATAATATAGGCGCTAGTAATATCAATGTTAAATACAATGTGAGAGATATCAATCTTTTACAAGCGCTAGAGAAGGCATTAGGCGCTAGTAATGCGAGATTATGTATCAAACATAAGATAGATGGGAAACTCCATTTGTATGCTGAAAAAATCAACGATTTGAGTGATACATTGCAATACGACAATGACTATCAGATAGATATGATAGTTAAGACAGAATCTAAGCCATATAATCACATATTATGTTTGGGAAAAGGCGAGCTATTGAATAGATTAAGAGTCAATTTATACTTGCAATCAGATGGCTCGTGGTCCGAATCCAATCAGGTATATACAGGATTAGAAAGAAAAACATATAAACATGAAGATGTGAATGTTGAGGGTCGTGCGGAATTGATTAAGAATGCGACTGAAAAGGTAGCAGAAGCAAATGAGAGCAATACGTTAGAAATCTCTTTTGATGCTGATGATGCAGAACTCTTTGATATCGTCGGAGCAAAAGAAAATGTTACAGGTATATCGTTCAATGAGCCTATAACACAGAAGATTATCAAGATTAGTGATGGAGATGTTTCTATTTATTACAAGGTAGGTGATGCGAAGTGATAAAAAACATTAATATAACAGATGCAGAAGTCAGCGCTGAATTACATGGATATATGTATCTAGCGCTATATGACTACTATGGTATCTTACATGCTGGTAGTAGAATGACGGCTGAAATTATTTCCAATAATGAAATCAAGATTAATGACGGCATCCTATGCAATTATGGCCGTTTCATGCGAATAATTGGAAGTGAAACAGTCAGAATTGAGAACGGGTCAAGTGGTGTAAAACGTACCGACTTGATTGTAGCTAGATTTACAACCACAGGCGCAAAAGAGACACATACACTTACAGTCATTAAAGGCTCAGCAGGTGGAGCAGAGCCGTCATATAATCAGGCAGATATTTATAGTGGCGCTGGTACACGCGATTTAGTTCTCTATGCCGTCCATCTAAACGGATTGAATATCGTATCTGTAGAGCGTAAATGTCAGGAATACATGAGTATTAGGGAATTGATGGAAACTGTTTCTAAAAACGTGTGGAGCAATTGGATTACATGTGGAAAGAATGCTTGTGATGTAGAGCTATTCTATAGATATAACGAATCTTTAAAGTTGGTTGAGTTAAAATGGGACGGTTTAGTAAATCAAACAATTGGTAATAACACCATCGGCTACATGTGGGAAGGTTTCCCAGCCGATAAGTCACCAAAAGGGAATATGTTCATTACTGTTCAAACACAGAGCAATGATTTGACACTTCGTTATTATCCTTCCACGAGTGATATTACAGCAAGTCACTGGACGTTAACTGCAATGCATGGTTCAGTTTCAACCGCTTATGTATGTGGTAAATTTATTTATTCTTATGCATAAAAGAGAGGTGATTAAATGATAAACATTATTATCGATAAGCAAGGTAGACCGTCAAAAAGTAGTATTTTTCTAGGCAATCAGCATGAAAACTTAGATGAAACATTACAGTTCTTCTTTCCAAAAGAATATGAGGATTATTACAGATATATCGCATATTGTTATAAGGATAGAAGAACAGGAAAGAAAATCACAGGCATATCACCACTTGTAGAAGATGCTTTTAAAGTAACTAGCGCAATCACCAAATGTGCTGGAATGTGGCAGTTATATGTCATTTGTAAGACTACACAGATTGATGAAAAAGCAACAATCATTGATTTGACAGCAAATAACAGCACTGGAGAGCATATCTTTATCAGTGATGCTATAAACGGAAGAATCAGCGGTAATGAGATTGACATTGAAGCTTTTGAAAATATCGCTGTGGATGAAAACATCAAGATTCTTTATGATGACATCTTATCTCTTAAATTAAGAGTCGAAAAGAATGAAGAAGCTAGACAGTCACAGGAAAATATCAGACAGACTACAGAAGCAAATAGAGCCAATGCAGAAAACGAACGTGTTATTGCTGAACGGTCTAGAAGTGACAATGAAGTACATAGAACACAGTCAGAAGAATCTAGAGTAACTGCAGAATCTAAGCGTGTTGAAATTGAAAAGACACGTGTTAAATCTGAAACTGCTAGAAATCAGTCTGAGTCATCTAGAGTCAATGCAGAAAATAAACGTGCTGAAACTGAAAAAGCACGCGTCAATGCTGAAGCATCTAGAGTCAGCGCAGAAAATGAACGTGTGAAATCTGAAACTCTAAGAAAACAGACTGAACAGTCTAGAATTGATAATGAACAGTCAAGGCAATTAGCAGAAAGAACTAGAGTGTCAGAAGAAAACGCACGAAAAAATGCAGAAACTTCGAGGGTACAAGCCGAACAATCAAGGGCATCTGTAGAAAGTAAGCGTGTCAGTGCAGAAACTAATAGAGCCAATGCAGAACACTCAAGAAGTGAAGCTGAAACCAATAGAGTAAATGCTGAACAGTCGCGTGTGGATGCTGAAAAACTAAGAATTACAGCAGATACAGACAGAACCAATAAGACCAATACAGCGCTTAAGACTTTAGAAGATGCAGTTGCATCTGAAAGAGAAAAATACAGTCAGCACTTTTTCGAAAATGCTTTCGCGCTTCAGCGCACTGGAAAAGTATATACTGTTAAATTCCCACTTTGGAAAACCTCACATTCAGCAGAAGGTGAAAAGTTAGGCGATAACGCTGGGCTTGTTATGGAACCATCAACTAAGACCTTTAGAGGAAGAAATGATTATAAGGATATCCCACTTTTTAAAACCTATGATGTCAATGCATATGTTGATGCTGATGGAATTAGACACGTTACAGCTATCAAAGGTGATAGAAATTTTAAAGACACAGGAAAAAATGATGTATTCGTTCTTGGCATGTCATATTATGAAAAGACTTGGGCTGATGATCAGTACTGGTATTATTCAAGAACTGATGTGCCAAAAGAAGGCTATACAGTCGCAAGGGAATGTATTAATCGTGATGGAACTGTACAGCCTTATACTTTAACTGCTAAATATCCAACTTCTTTTATTGATGATAAACCTTATTCTACTAAAGGCATGGCTCCAGCGCGTTACTGCTCAAACCCTAATGAAAAAATTAAATCATACAATAACTCATATTATGGTTTAATTGATTACTGCAAGAAAAAGGGTAAATTCTATAGTGGTGGTTTGATGTTTGATTATAAATCAATTCTCACATCACAGCAGTTAATGTTAGGCACAACTACTCCTAAAAGCAAAATATGGGGCCTTGCTGCCTGGTGGGGCGAACATACTGCATCAATCCAGAGTGCTGAAAAACATACTTATTTCCCAATTAAGAAAACTGACGCAGACAATTATCCAGTCGGCTGCAGTGTATCAGTTGGTTATAAATGGTTAAATAACGGTACAGCATCACTCGAAAGAAATAGAGCAGAAGCGCATATGTACGCAAATGACGTTAAGGTGTTAAGGAAAGAACCTTTAGACGAGAATAACGTGGCTATCTATCTAGATGTAAAAGAGCCGTTTAATACTATGCCTGTTAGCCTAAGTGACACTGTATCAAGCGAAATATACATTCTGCCTATGCATTGGCAAAGTGGGTATAGTGATGATGTGCTTGACAGATGTGGATGCCCATGCGAAAACAAGAGCGATTTAACGAGTGGAAGATATCCAATGGTTTGGCAAGGAATCGAGTTGATGGTCGGGGGTTATGAAACCTTCGCAAATGCCTTTATGGATATTGTCAGCCTAACAACTAGAGATGTGTATATTACAAATGATGCTACTAAATTGACTACTGATGATGCAACTGCTAAGACTACTTATAAAAAATTGCCTTATCAAATGTCAGTTGCTAAGAACAGTCAATGGAATTTTGTAACCGAAATTAAACTAGACTTAGAAAATGGAGCATTTGTTCAGACACAGTCAGGTCAAGACGGTTCATCTAGTGCTACAGGCTTTGGAGATGCTATCTATTTTGATGCAACAACAAGTGGAACTCGTGAGTTCCTTTCGCTTGGGTATCTGGGCTGTGGTTCTTTTGCTGGTCTGCTTTGCTGTTATGGTGGCAATTGGCTTGGTGGCACTTACTGGAACATCCTAGCTCGCCAATCTGATTTAATTTTTTTAAAACATTTAGAAGTCGCACCTGAGCAGGGCATCTCAAAAATGAGATCTTTAGCTTTTGCTAAAAATAGGATGTGAAACAAATGTGTCTAGTAGCGACTAGCGAAAGGCATATATCATCAGAGAGTTATTTCAAGGTTTAAAAAAAACCTTTTTTTTATAAGGAGTTATCAAAAAGTGAAGAGATATCTAAAAGATTTTAAGTTGACTGTTCCATTTATTGAAGATGCTATTTATGAGTGTCTAAATAGTCGTGGAAATTCCAAAAAGCGCTGGAAACGTCTAGATGTAGCTTATTTTCTTTCTGATTATCTCATTTTATTTAATCGTAGCCGTGGACTAAATCGCCATGATTTAGCGCATTATATACATGAGTATATTATTAGTCATGAGGATTTTAAAATGGCTTTTACTAGATTAATCCATGATATTGCTGTATCTATTTATTATGAGATAGATACGCAGTCTATTACTTTAGATCCTATAAAGTATATTGATAAAGTTGATGCTTCAAGTGGTAAAGTCAGAAAGATAGGCTTAGCATCAATCAAACAACAGGTATATGACTATATCGTTGTTAAAGCTTGTAATAGAATGTTTCTAAATAAGATAGGCACGTATCAGTGTGCGTCTATTAAAGGCAGAGGTCAGATATACGGAAAGAAAGCAATAGAAAAGTGGATTAGGAAAAATCCTAAATCATGCAAATGGGTTTGGAAGGGTGATGTTAAAAAGTTTTATCCGTCCGTACCACATGACAGATTAAAAGAATTACTTAGAAGGGATATAAAGAACGATACAGTTATTTATATCCTTTTTACGTTGATTAACACTTATGATATCGGATTATGTATTGGTTCTTATCTTTCTAAGTCTCTGGCCAATTATTATCTGTCGTATGCTTATCACTACTTGAGCGAGAAGTGTTTTAAGATAAGAAAGAAAAGAGACGGCACAGTTAAACGTGTCAGATTGATAAGCTATCTCTTATTCTATATGGATGACGTTGTTATTTTCAGTCCGTCCGAAAAGGACCTTAAACTATGCATTAAAGCATTAAATAAATACTTATGTGTACAATTGGGGCTGAAAATTAAGAGTAATGAGCAGTTGTTTAAGTTAGATAGCCGCCCAATTGATATGATGGGCTATAGGATCTATACGGATAAAACTACAATTCGCAAAAGAATCTTTAAGCGAGCAAACAAGATGATTTGTAAATATCGTAGTCCAGAAACAAATATGCCAGTAAAGGATGCTAAATCAATAATGGCATATAAAGGATATTTTGATAACTCCAATAGTATTAAATACAAAAGAAAACACAAATGTGAGCGTATTTTTGAACACGCTAGGAAGGTGATTAAGAATGAGGACAAAGGCTTTGTTCACAGAAAGACAGCCACTGTATCGTTATTTTAAAGTAAACGGTATACGTGCTGATATCTTTATTTACAATTACACAAAAGATGTATTAGATGAAGAAACAGGAACAACACTCTATGAGCATGAGTTTAATCAGTTTACTGTCAAACCATCAGATATTACAGAAGATATGATTAAGAAAAATCCAATGGGTTATATGGATTATGTGGCTCCTGTCGAAAAGTCTGATGCTGAAAAATTGGCTGATACTGAAAACAGTATCACGGAATTACAGCTAGCATTAGTCGAGTTGTGTGAAAGCGTAGGTGTATAGCATGATTAATATTTATGTGGATTTAATTATCAAAGGTGAAAAGACTATTGATGATGTGCCTGTTAAATTATTTGGGAAACCCATGAAGGTAAAAGTCAGACAGGAATTAATTGAACGAGGTCGTGAGGATCTCGCAGGAGGTAAATAAATGAGATTATATGATACATCATTAAAATATATGGATGCAGTTAATGCAGTTGGAGGCACTATTGTAGCAGTATTGACTGCTGTCTTTGGCACTCACTGGTTTTTATTTGTAGGGTTTCTAGTTCTTAATGTGATTGATTACATCACAGGAGTTAGAAAATCGCGTCTAACAGGAAAAGACAACAGCGCAAAGGGAGTACGAGGAGTTTGGAAGAAACTCGGCTATTGGCTCATGGTTCTAGTCGCTTTCTTAGCTTCTGCAATCTTTATTGAGGTTGGAAAAACACTAGGTATTGACTTAGTGGTTACTGCATATATTGGATGGTTCACTTTAGCATCTTTAATCATCAACGAATTAAGAAGCATCTTAGAAAACTTCGTTGAAGCAGGTGATAATGTGCCATCCGTACTTACAAAAGGACTAGAAGTAGCCGAACAGGCTATTAATAAAGAGGATAAATAGTGGCGATGAAAATCTTTATATCTCAGCCTATGAACGGCTTATCAGAAGATGAAATAAAAAGAACCAGATTAAATATTGAACAAAGAATCAAGCAGTTATTTGGAAATGTAGATATTATAAATAGCTTTTATTTAGAAGGAGGCCTCAAGCCTCTTTTTAATTTAGGCAGATCTATACAATTGTTGTCAGAAGCAGATATTGCTTATTTTGCTCCTGGGTGGAGTAAAGCCAGAGGATGCAGAATAGAGTATATGTGTGCATCTGACTATGGAATTGAAACTTTTTTTGAGGAGGAATAATTAAATGAGCTATATTTTTAAGGTAAATATCGCAAACAAGCAGAACTATGGTGGTGTTAGAGCATTAAATACTATTAAGTACTTAGTTTATCATTATACTGGTAACGATGGAGACACTGATGAAGGAAACGGCAAGCATTTTCACAATCACATTGTAAAAGCCTCAGCGCATTACTTTGTTGATGATGACAGCGTAACACAGTCAGTACCAGACAATTATATTGCGTATTCTGTGGGTGGGAAATGTCAGTCTAGCCACCATCCTTTATATAAAGTGTGTACTAATTCAAATTCAATTAGTATCGAGATGTGCGATTGCTTTAAAAATGGAGTTGTTGAAATCACTGACAAAACACTTGAAAATGCAATTGAATTAGGCAAGATGTTAATGAAAAAATACAACATTTCGATTGATCGTGTCATCCGTCATTATGACGTCAATGGTAAAGCATGTCCTAACTGCAATGGATTATTAAATGACGCAAATTGGAATGCGTTCAAAAGTCGATTAAATGGTGTTCCTGTGGCAATTCCAAAAGCAGATACAAATACTTCAGCACCACAAAAAAGTGGTTATGATGAGTGGGTTGCTAGACTACAGAGCGAACTAAATGAGCAGTTTGACAAAGGATTAAAGGTTGATGGACTAAAAGGGCCAAAAACGCTAAGCGCTTGTATCACTGTTAAAAGGGGTGCAAAAGGTAATATCACAAAATTAATTCAGGAACGATTAAACAGTGTTGGGTTCAGCTTATCAACGGATGGAAAATTTGGCGGTGGAACAGAAAGAGCCGTTAAAGTGTTCCAGAAGAATAGAGGCTTGAAGCAAGACGGAATCGTGGGAACTAATACATGGGATTGGTTGTTGAAAGGAACTAAAAAATAATTTAGTCGAAATCTCGACTACACAACAATTTAAAGCATAAGAAAAGACCAGGGCTTAATTGCTCTGGTCTTTTTTTGCTTTCTCAATATCATCTCTTATAAGTTTTTTTATGTAACCCATTTTAGAATCGACATGATCAAGTTTTTCTAGAATGTCTGCATCTGTTTTCTTATTGAATGCAAGATTGACACATTTCGTCATCTTCTTAGCATAGTTTGCGCTAGCTTTCTTCTGTGCTTCAGTTGACATGATTTGATCCTCCTTAGAATAATTTTGAAATCAAGAATACTAATACGGCAATAAGTCCAATCAATTCGATAGCTTTTAAAATTAATTTTTCCATTGTTTTCTTTGAAAAGTGGTTTTATAATAGTGATAGGAAGAGAGGACAAGCCTCTCAACCTAATTACTTAAATTGATTGATTAGAATTAAAATCCAGCCGATTAAGGAAATTACTCTAATCACTAGCGTTTCGATTAAGCCAAGAATTCGAAGCGCTTTTTTTAATTTCTTTTCCACTTTTCTTACCTCCTTTCTTGATTATAGTATATCATAAAATTATATAAATGTCAATATATATTGATATATTTATGAGAATATTATATAAAAAATATCAGTAAACAATGATAGTTTTTGCATTTTAATTTCGATGTTTATAATACTAAAAGGAGCGTTATAAATATATGATGCGCCACTATGTAGGTACTAAACTAGTAACGAATCAGTAACAAGGGGCAAAAAGTCTAGGAAACAAGCCAATTTTAACATCATATATAAATGTTTCATAATAAATATAACCCCTTTCATTGGAAGATAAGTTAATTATATCTATTATTTAAGAAAAAATTAAGGTGAAAGTACACAAATAATACACTTTTCTTTGTTAAGATAGTGCAATAGATGAGGAGTGGTGGATATGAATGAATTAAAAGGCCTCTCACAACAAGAGGTACAAGAAAGAATAGAACAAGGACAAGTGAATTATACAGGTCAGTCTATTTCTAAAACTAAAAAGGAAATTGTGAGACAACATACTCTTACGTATTTCAACTTTTTAAGTATATTTCTTGCGGTTTTGATTGTGATTTCAGGACAGCTGCAGAACTTAACTTTTATTGGAGTTATGGTAGCTAATACAATATTAGGTATCATTCAGGAATTCAAGGTTAAGAAAACTATTGATAGGCTAAGTGTTGTGACTGTAGAAAAAGTTAAAACACTTCGTGATGGTCAGCTGATTGATGTTCCTGTAGAAGAACTTGTTATGGATGATATTATTTTTTTGCAGGCTGGTAATCAGATTGGCACAGATTGTCAGGTTGTAGAAAATCATGCATTAGAAATCAATGAATCTCTTTTGACTGGAGAATCAGTGCCTGTTAAAAAGAAGGAGAACGATGAAATATATGCAGGAACCTTCGTTGTGGCAGGAAGTGGTTATGCAAAAGTAATCCGTGTAGGGAATGCGAACTATTCTACAAAGCTAGTGAACCAAGCTAAACATAAGAATCTTGCATCTAGTGAGATGAGAGATTCTATTGAGAAGATTATCAAGGTTATGAGTATTATTATTGTGCCAGTCGGTCTATTACTCTTTAGAGCACAATATAAGGCCATGCCAAATGATTTTAATACAGCCCTTGTTAAAACGGTAGGCGGTGTTATAGGCATGATCCCTGAAGGACTTGTCCTTCTTACTTCTTTATCTTTTGTATTAGGTGTTGGTCGTCTTGCAAAAAAGAAAGCTCTTGTTCAACAGATGGAATCTATTGAAGCATTAAGTAGAGTTGATGTGCTATGTCTTGATAAAACAGGGACTATTACAACAGGTGAACTTAAAGTTAAACATATTGTTCCTATTAGTGACCAATATACGCGTGAGATGATTTGCGATATTATGGGTTCATTTGCTTTTTTAGTAGATGATATCAATCCAACTCAGAAAGCTTTAATGAATTACTTCACTAAAAATGATAAATATCATAAGAAATCAGAAGTACCATTTTCTTCAGAACGTAAATATCGTGCCATTACTTTTGATGATGATCGTTCTTTTGTATTAGGTGCTCCTGAATTCTTGACTGATAATAAAGAAATCCTAGATCAGGTCAGTGGTTATTCTGAGTTTGGTTTACGTGTATTACTGTTAGGAGAAGCAGATTATTTAGAAGAGGGACATTATCATTCTCTTACTCCAGTTTGTCTTATTGCTATTAGTGATATCATTAAAGAAGATGCACATGATACATTTGATTATTTCAAATCTCAGGGTGTTTCTATTAAAGTCCTTTCAGGAGATAACCCTCTTACAGTTTCTCGTGTATGCACCCTTGCAGGGCTTGATAACGCAAATAATTATATGGATGCTTCGACTCTTCCTGATACTGTAGAAGAAATGAAACAAGTATTAGGAGAAACATGTGTCTTTGGTCGTGTTAAACCAGAACAGAAACAATTGATTATCAAAGCTTTCCAGGAAAATGGTCATGTCGTAGGCATGGTCGGTGATGGTGTTAATGATGTCCTTGCAATTAAGGATGCAGATTGTGGTATTGCGATGGCCAATGGAGCAGATGCGGCTAAGCAGGCAGCACATATTGTATTATTAGATTCTAACTTCAGTTCAATGAAGGAAATTGTAAACGAAGGTCGTGTCATCATTGCGAATATTGAAAAGGTCAGCTCACTATATCTAACTAAGACTATTTATTCTACAATTCTTAGTCTAATCTTTGGATTCTTCTGCTTAACTTATCCATTTACGCCTTTCCAGCTCTCTTTGGTAAGTGGTATGGCAATTGGATTACCATCATTCATTATTACTCTTGAACATGATACAACAATGAATTCAAAAGGATTCCTCACTCATGTCATTCATACAGCACTTCCATGTGCTTTAAGTGTTGTAGTGCTTGTACTGTTTAATTTCTTATTAAAATGGATGTTCTTCTTAAATGCGAAATACTTTTCTACATATAGTTTCTTAGTGACTATATTTATTAGCTTTATTGTATTATTTAAGGTTTCTAAACCACTCAATTTTTTAAGAAAGTTTAATATTGGTTTAAACGTCCTGCTTACTATTGGTTGCCTTTATGCAATTCCAACCTATTTTTATATGTATCCTATTACGGACTTACGTGTTATTATAGTAGTAGCTTTTGAATGTGTTGTTGCTTATTGTTTAGTCGCACTTATCACAAAAGCATTAGATAATATAACTGAATATAGACGTTGGAAGAGGGAGAAGCATGAATAAAAAATATTTTTTCTTTGATATTGATGGCACTTTGACAGATATACAAACAGGTATTCCTGTACCCAGTGCTTTAGAAACAATTAAAAAATTACAGGATAAAGGACATTTTGTCGCAATTGCGACAGGACGTGCCTATTATAAAACAAAAGATACAGCTAAGATGCTTGGTATTCATAATCTTGTATCTAATGGAGGGGCAGCACTTATTTATAATGATGAACTTGTCACTAATAGTCCTTTAGATAGAGAAAAGGCTCTTGCGCTTATTCATGAAGCAGATGAAAAAGGCTTTGGAATATTAATTGCTGTTAATGATAGTATTGATGTAGTGATGAAGGATGAGCGCTTTATTGAACAGGTAGGAGAAAGACATGAACCAACTCGTTATATTCTTGATAAGTCATTAAACTATGATGATTTGAAGGATATCTATAAGATTTATATTGCGATTCCAGAAGACAAAGAAGAAGAACTAACTTTAAGAGATACAGTGGGTCATATCCGCTTTGTACCGCCTTATCTCACTTATCAGCATGATGCAAAAGAAAAAGGCATTATCAAGATGATGGAATACTTAAAGGCTGATATTAAGGATGTTGTAGTCTTTGGTGATGGTGAGAATGATCTTGTTATGTTCAAGAAGGAATGGACATCTATTGCGATGGGCAATGGTGTAGAAGACTTAAAGAAAAAAGCAGATTTTGTCACAAAAGATTCTACAGATGATGGTATAGAATATGCATGTCGTCATTTTGGCTGGATTGATTAAGAAGGAGTAATCCTTCTTTTTTTATATATAACACAAATACATGTATAGATAATTATAAAACAACTAAATAAACTTCTGATATTAATAAGAATACTTGTATACAATCTATGAATAATGTGATAGAATAGATTCAACCTTCAAAAAAGGAGTTGATGATATGGATCAGAATATAAAGGATTGTTTCAAGAAATCATTGGATGAAACAGCTATTCCTGGTGAACTTTATAAGAAGTATTCTGTAAAGAAAGGCTTACGTAATGAAGATGGTACTGGTGTATTAGTTGGTTTGACAAATATATCGGATGTAGTGGGGTACAAGAAGGTTGATGGTGAAAAAGTTGATGACTATGGTACATTGTATTATCGTGGTATCAATGTAAAAGACATTGTGGAAAATGGAAAAGGACGCCGTTTCCTCTATGAAGAAGTATGCTTCTTGATTCTATTTGGCTATTTGCCAAATAGAGAGGAATTGGAGCACTTCAAGAAGACGATTAGCGATCATTACACCTTGCCTGAAAGATACCTAGAATTAAATATTTTGGGCTATCCAGAGAAGAATCTCATGAACAAGCTACAAAGAGAAGTATTGATGCTTTATAGCTATGATGATGATCCAGATAATGTAGGTGTATTAGAAACATTAGAAAAGGGAATTGATTTGATTGCGAAGATTCCTGTTATTGTCAGCTATACATATCAATCAAAAGTACATCATTTTGATAAGGGATCAATGATTATTCATCATCAGAATTATGATTATTCTATTGCTGAACAGATTTTATATTTATTAAGAAGAGATGGTACTTTCTCTAATAAGGAAGCAGAAGTACTTAATACTGCGCTTATTCTACATGCAGACCATGGTGGAGGTAACAACTCTACATTCACAAATGTTGTTATATCTTCTACTGGTACAGATATTTATTCAGCTATTTCTGGTGCTATTGGTTCATTGAAGGGTCCAAAGCATGGTGGGGCAAATTTGGCGGTTAAGAAGCAGATGGAACTTGTTATTAACGAAATTGGTATACAAGCTTCAGAACTTCGTATTAGACAGATAGTCCAGGACATCTTAGATGGAGACTTTAATGACCATACAGGACTTATTTATGGTATTGGACATGCTGTATATACATTAAGTGATCCACGTAGTGAAATCTTAGCTAAACAATGTGAAGAATTATCATATGAAAAATTCAGACATGATGAATATGAATTTTATAGAAAATTCTCAGCTATTGCGATTGATGAAATCTATAAAAGAAAAGGTATCCATGTCTGTACAAATGTCGATTTCTATAGTGGTCTAGTTTATGATATGCTTGGCATTCCTGAAGATCTTTATACATTACTCTTTGTAATTGGTAGAACAGTTGGATGGGTTGCTCATAATATTGAATCTAAGCTTTATAGTGGACGAATTGTTAGACCTGCCACTAAATTCGTGGGAGAACTTAAAGACTATAAGAATATTGAAGATAGATAGGTAAAATGCGACTAAAATCGCATTTTTTCTTTTGTTTTCAATAAAAACACTACACTTTTGAACCAATAAATGTTACTATCTTTATAAGGATGTTGTCCTCTTAAGGAGAAATATATGGTTGTTTCCTATTTATTGACAATATGTGGTTCTTTAATCATAATTATTGGAGCTGCTGTATTTATTATTGGAAAACACAGCAAATAAACCACTCCGGCTTAATTTTAAAATTAAGTCGGAGTTTTTAGTTTCTTAGTATTTAAGTTTTTACCTAATGCGAGTTGATCCATATTCTTATTGCGTGTCTACTTCGACTCTATCATATAGAATACTTGTATCCACAACCATTTACATATACATTTAGTACATTCTCATCAGCTGTTCTATACTGCCCACGATGTATTCTCTTTCCATTGAAATGGTCTTATCCCATAAGCAAGCTTATGAGGTGTACGATTCTTCCTGCATTACAAGTATGATGTCATTTGATTTACAGAGATATTCAAGCTTATCTTGAAGAATATCATATGGGATATCAACAAAACTCTGATTATTACTTTTATCCTATATTGGAATCCTTCTGAAATGTTTCGTTATAGCCCACAACAAGTATTCCTATATCATTATCAAGACAATAATTGATCACAATGCGTGCAGTTTTGTTTATGCAGTCTTTGATTTTATTGTTGCGCTTACGTGCTATTGTCTATTGGCCACATTATTGCCATAGTTGTGTTTATCCTTGATAGACTCTAATCATGCATTTTCCTGTCAATTTAGGAAAAGAGTTTCTATACTCTCTTTCATTCTAGATCACTCAATTAAAAGCACTAAAAAAAGCGCCGAAGCGCTTTTTGATTATTTTACTTTATGAATCCAGTTGAACTTATCTGGAAGTTTACCCCATTGGATACCTGTTAAAGTATCGTATAGTTTCTGAGTTAATTCACCAGTCTTGAAGTCATTGATAAGAACTTCTTCACCCTTATAACATAATTCACCAACTGGAGAAATAACTGCTGCAGTACCTGTACCCCAAGCTTCTTTTAAAGCACCAGTACGTCCTGCTTCCATTAATTCATCAACACTTAGATGACGTTCTTCTACTTTATAGCCCCAGTCACGAAGAATTGTAAGCATAGAATCTCTTGTAACACCTGGAAGTACTGAACCTTCAAGAGGTGCAGTGACTACTGTATCGTTGATTAAGAACATGATGTTCATAGAACCAACTTCTTCAACATACTTTCTTTCCTGACCATCTAGCCATAATACCTGAGTATAACCATGTTCTTCTGCTTTGACTTGAGCAGCAAGTGAACCAGCATAGTTACCACCACATTTAGTGAAACCAGTACCACCCTTAACAGCTCTTACAAATTCATCTTCGATCCAGATCTTAACTGGTGCAACACCTTCAGGATAATAGTTTCCAACTGGTGTTAAGATAATAACGAATTTATATTTATTTGCTGGATGAACACCAACACCTGGTTCAGTCGCAAACATAAATGGACGAATATATAAAGAAGTTTCAGGTGCAGTAGGAATCCAATCCTGTTCATACTTAACAAGAGTTTCTACAGCTTCTACGAATTCTTCTTCTGGTAATTCAGCCATACATAAACGTTTATTTGAGTTTCTCATACGTTTCGCATTCATTTCTGGACGGAATAACTGAACATTTCCTTCAGGATCACGATAAGCCTTTAAGCCTTCAAAAGTTTCCTGTGCATAGTGAAGGACCATTGTAGCTGGATCCATCTGAATTGGAGCATATGGTACAATACGTGCATCATGCCATCCTTTTTCAGAATCCCAATCATATACAAACATATGATCTGTAAAATATTTACCGAAGCCAAGATTTGACTGATCTGGCTTTTCTTTAAGAGTCTTTGCTCTTTCTACTTTGATTTCCATTATTAAAATCCCCCTTTAGAATTGTTCTCATTATAGTACTATCATTTGCTAGATGCAATACAAAATGAGGAAATAATACAAAACAATTTATATAATTTATGGAAAACAGAAAAATAACACTAAATCACTTTGACCTGCAAACTCTTTTCTAACACTGTAAGAGCTGCTTTTTCTAGGTTTTCATCAAAAGAAGCACATCCTTTTGTATCTACTTCAATTAAAGCTTCAGGAAGCGCACTCTTAATCATAATACAATTAGAAATAACACAAATATCAGTCACTACTCCTACTACTCTTACTTCTTCGTAAGCTGTATCCTTTAATAAGTTCGCAAGCATTAAAGATGGGAAAGTATTTTTTTCAATCACTGTATGATTTCTACTTAAAGACTGCAATTCTCCATAAAGTTCATGTCCTTTTGTCTGTGAGATACAGTGAGGAACAGGTAAATTCTTACCTTCCTGTGTCTCTAGATAGTTATTAAAGTGTGTATCTTTAGTAAACCAGACATCTTCACCTTCTTCTTCATATTTCTTTACTAACGAAATGATATAAGGGGCAATCTTGGTTGCTTTTTCAAATCCAAGTGCACCATCCACAAAATCATTCTGATAATCTACAACAATTAGTAGTTTTTTGCTCATGATGAAACCTGCCACTCAAAATGTGATTAAATATACTCACATCGAGATAATGTAAGTTCTCAC
>ENA-OOWO01000654-OOWO01000654.1-human-gut-metagenome-genome-assembly--contig:-NODE-654-length-23331-cov-2.462021_pt1 | contig 23331 bp, 19 predicted proteins | sample MGYA00241579_ERZ501327 | MGnify/ENA primary metagenome ERZ501327 (study PRJEB25962, sample SAMEA2042836) | human gut metagenome | biome: human gut; feature: human-associated habitat; material: faeces...
GAACTTGGCATCCTTGTAGAAGGAATAACCACCTGCTGTGTTTGAGATGAGCGAGAAGAAATCCTCGTTACCCAAATAATTGATCCAAGGCCATGGGGTCTTTGGGTCAGTAATCACGTATTCGCGATTGGCGTCATCAAAATGACCATACTTTTTTTCTGCCATTGTTTTTTTAATGTTATTTCTTGGTAAAATATACTATTTTGGTGCAAAGATAGTAAAAAGTTTAAGTTTCGGGGTTAGAAAACAGTTTTTTTTTGTATTTTTGCAATGAAAAGTTTGATGATTATCATCATTCTATTAACATTTTATACAGTTGGCTTATGAAAAGAAACATTTTATCACTTCTGATAGCCCTCTTTGCTACGATGCAGGTAGCGGCTCAGACATACGACAACTTGTGGAAACAAGCTGAAATCATTGCTCAGAAGGACCAGCCTAAGAGCGAAATTGCGGTGATGAAGAAAATCATCGCCAAGGCTTCGGTTGCCAAAGATTACGGGCAGCTGCTGGCGGCTGAGATGAGGCAGATGACTCTCTGGAAAGAGATTTCTGTTGACTCGCTTACGCCTAACTTGAAGCGAATGGAAGCCGAGGTGCTGAAGGTAAACGACCCCGCATTGAAGGCGGTGAGATATGCCGTGCTGGGCAAGGTGTACTGTGATATGAACGAAAAGAAAAGCCAGGAGTTCTTCAAGAAGGCCTTGGAACAGCCTGAACTTCTTGCCCGACATGCATCTACAGAGTATGTTCCATTGACGCTGAAGGGCGTGGATGGCAGTTCCTTCAACAACGATCTGCTGCATCTCATCGGATTCGAGGCAGACAGCAAGGAGGCGTATCTGCAGCTGTACACCTATTATAATAAGGTGGGCAATCGGGGTGCGGCTTGTCTCTGTGCCTATAAGCTCATCGAGAAATACCGCCAGGACGACGTGAGAGAGGTGAAGAAGTCGAAGTATCTGAATACCATCGACTCGCTCATCCAGGTTTATCAGGATATTCCGGAGGCAGGCGAACTTGCCGTGGAGCATTTCCGCTTCATGGAAGGTGCTACCGATGCCAAACCGCAGGATAAGCTCAACTATATCAACTATGCGCTGAGCCGCTGGGGGGGATGGTCGAGAATGAACGAACTGAGAAATGCGCAGAAGCGACTCACCGAACCGATGTTCCAGGTGCAGGACATGCCGCAGGTGTTGCGACCTGGGGAGAAGGCGTGGGTGCATCTGGACGTGCGCAATCTGCAGAACCTGAAAATCAGTATCTCCCGCCTCAATATTACGGCAGATAACGATTATAATGCGCAGGATGAGGCTACCTATAAGATGCTCCTGAAGAAGACCACGAAACTGCATCAGAAGGATTACAGCAGGAATTACTATGGTCGCCCGGATTACGAAGAGGTGAAGGATTCCATCGAAATCGGTGGCAATCTGCCGCTGGGTGCCTATCTGATGGAGGTGACTTCGGATAATACCGGCATCGCTCCGCAGCGAGAACTCTTCTATGTCAGCAATTTGGCGGTGATGATCCAGCAGTTGCCGGATGATAAGCATCGCTATGTGGTGGTGAATGCTACCGATGGCCAGCCTATCGCCGGGGCGAAGATTGAACTCTATGACCAGTGGTATGATTTCAACACGAAGAAGAACAAACGAACGGTTCATGCCCGCTTGACGACCGATGAGAACGGAGAGGCTTACTTCAAGAATGTGGATGGAGAGGTATTGATTTCTACCAACAATGACAAATTTACGCCAGCCAAGTACATCTATCTCAGCCGTACCCGCTATTATGAGAAGAAGGATAATGAGACTAAATATCAGGTTTATACCGACCGTGCTCTCTATCGCCCGGGGCAGAAGGTACATGCCTCAGCCATTTCCTATACTGTCAAGAAGGGGTTGGATGCCAGCGTGCCAGGAAAGAGTATGGAACTGAAGTTTGTCCTGAGTGATGCCAACTGGAAGCAGGTGGCAGAACAGAAGGTTACGACCGATGAATATGGTACGGCTTCGGTAGATTTCGAACTCCCGAAGGAGGGAAAGACAGGACAGTATTCCATCTCCGTGAATGGTACAGCAAGCGAATATTTCAGAGTTGAGGAGTACAAGCGTCCAACCTTCGAGATTACCTTCCCGAAGGTGAATGAGAAATATAACTGGGGCGACACCGTGGTGGTGAAAGCTTCAGCCAAGACCTATGCTGGTGTGCCTGTGCAGGGTGCCAAGGTGGAGTATCAGGTGACCCGCAGAAACCAACTCTGGTGGTGGGGCGCAGGATCTGCCGGACAGTTGGTGAAAACTGACAGTTGCGTGACTCGTGAGGACGGAACCTTCGACGTAGAGATTCCGCTGGCGGCTTCCTTGTCAGGAAAAGACGAGGCTGATATGAGCGATTTCATGCGCATCGCCCGTTTCTTCAACTTCGAGGTCTCAGCCATCGTTACCGACATCAGCGGCGAAAGCCACGAGGGCGTGATGAGTCTGCCTCTGGGCACCAAGCCAACCATCCTCACGGTGAATCTTCCTAAGCGTATCGAAACAGACAGTCTGAAGACGGTGACCTTCGCTTACCGCAATGCCAGTGGTATGCCGATTTCTAGTAGGTTGAAATATCGAATTGATAAGGGCGAATGGAAGGATGCCGAGGCGAATGCACCGGTTTCTATCAAGGAATATGCTTCTTCTGCCTCTTCTTCCCTCGTTTGGAAATCTGGCGTTCATCAGTTGGAGGCAATCTGCGGAACAGATACCCTGCAGCAGAAGTTCACGCTCTTCAGTATGAAGGATACCCATCCGGTGGAGCCAACTACCGAATGGTATTATCAGACGGCGAAGACCTTCCCTCGTGATGGCAAGCCGGTCTATATCCAGGTGGGCTCTTCGGAGAACGGAGCGCACATCGTATATTCCATCATCGCCGGCAACAAACTGCTGGAGAAAGGTGCCTGGGAGTTGGGCGACAGTATCGTGACCCTGCCTTTCACCTACAAGGAGGAATATGCGTCGGGCATCGTACTGAACTATAGTTTCGTGAAGCAAGGCAAGTGCTATACCCGAATGATGAGCATCGCCCGTCCTTTGCCTGAGAAGAAACTGAACATCGCCTGGAAGACCTTCCGCAACCGTCTGACCCCTGGACAGAAGGAGGAGTGGACGCTGAAGATTACCACCCCTGACGGCAAGCCAGCCAAGGCGCAGCTGATGAGCGTACTCTATGACAAGTCGCTCGACCAGATAGCCCCGCATTTCTGGAATTTCTCCCTGGGCTTCTATCAGAGTTTGCCAGACTGCTACTGGGAGGACAACCTCACTTTCCGTTCATTATACTTGAATGGCGTTTATCCTACCAAATATTATGACGAGAGGGGACTGGATGTGGATAAGTTTGATGGCAAATACTTTAGTTATTATGCTTATATGCAAGCGGTGGAGCTAAGCAAGTTGGAACGTTCTTCCGGTAGAACCGTTGAGGCTGTTCGTATAAAGAAAGACGAGCTGGTTAAGGAAGAAGCGAAAGTCATCAGGATTTACGGCTCTAAAATGACCCGTGTCGGAGCGGCTGCTCCATCTGCCAACAAGGTTTTTGATGTAGTAGAGGAGATGCCGCAGTTTGCCGGCGGTTCTGGCTCAGATGCAGAACTGTTCCTCGACCAGGTGCAGGTGCGCGAGAACCTGAACGAGACTGCCTTCTTCTATCCTGCCTTGGAGAGCGACAACAATGGCAACGTAGCCATCAGATTTACCCTGCCGGAGAGCGTGACTACCTGGAAGTTCATGGGATTGGCGCACGACAAGGAGATGCGCAACGGTTTGCTGGTGGATGAGGCTGTGGCTCAAAAGACCGTGATGGTGCAGCCTAATATGCCTCGCTTCCTGCGTGAGGGCGATAAGAGCACCATCGTGGTGAAACTCTTCAATACTTCCGACAAGAAGGTGAGCGGCAACACCCGTATGCAGATTCTTGACCCGGAGACCAACAAGGTGGTTTGGCAGAAGACGCAGAACTACAGCATCGATGCTGAGGGCTCTGCTACCATCTCCTTTGATGTCCAGGGACTGAAAGAAGGCGTATATATTAATAAGGTGGTGGCTGCCGGAAACGGATACAGCGATGGCGAACAGCACTATCTGCCGGTTTTGAGCAACCGTGAACTCGTGGTGATCACCCTGCATCAGAAGGGTGAGCAGAGCTTCGACCTGAGCAAACTCTTCCTGAACAAGGAGGGCAAGCAGGCGAAGGGCGCTGAAGAAGCAAAGGTAACCATCGAGTACACCAACAATCCTAGTTGGCTGATGGTGAAGGCGCTGCCTGCTATCAGTAATCCGGATGAGGAGGATGCCATCTCGCTGATGTCTGCCATCTATGCCAATACTATTACAAACCATATCCAGAAGACTCTCTCTTTGGAGAATCATTCTCAGGAGAGCATCCGCCTGCAGAATCAGGTGGAGAAGCTGAAGAAGTTGCAGAACCCTAACGGTTCCTTCTCCTGGTGGAAGGGAATGAAGGGCAGCAGATATATGACAACGTCGGTAGCAGAAATGATGGTTCGTCTGAATGCCGTTGCCGGTGTTCAGAAATCCACCGCCAAGATGCTGTCTTCCGCCATCGATTATCTCTCTTGGCAGACAGCACAGGAAGTAAGAGAGATGAAGAAACAGGAGGAGAAAAAGCAGAAGGTGAATCCTAGCGAACAGGCGCTGCATTATCTCTACATCCTTTCGATGGATGGCAGAAAGATGAAGCAGAATCTGGAGCAGGATAAGGCTTATCTGCTGGAAAAGATGTCGAAGATGACCGGTGATTTCTCCATCTATGGCAAGGCTCGTGCTGCCGTGGTTCTCGCCAGAAACAGCCAGCAGAATGCTGCTTACCGCGAGAAGGCAGGCGAATATCTGCAGAGCGTGAACGAATATGCCGTTTACCGTGAGGAGATGGGCCGCTACTACGATACCCGCAAGGCGCTCTACAGCTGGAGAAACTATAAGATTCCTACCCAGGTATCCGTGATAGAGGCGATGCAGATGCTGAAACCGAACGACAAGCAGACCATCGAGGAACTGCAGCGCTGGCTCCTGATGTCGAAACGCACCCAGGTTTGGGATACGCCGGTGAACACCGTGGATGCTGTCTACGCCTTTATGAAGGGCAATGAGAGCAACTGGAGCAGGAAGGCTGAGAATGCCGTGCTGAAACTGGACGGAAAGCTGCTGCCGATGCCGCAGGATTCCACTACTTTGGGCTATGTGAAGACCGAAAGACCGGGCAAGGCATCTAAGCTGAGCATCGACAAAAAGAGCGATTATACCAGCTGGGGTGCCGTCTATGCAGAGTTTAAGCAGCCTATCAGCGAAATCGGTTCCATGGAGTCGGGCATCAAGGTGCGCCGTGTCATCGTTCCTGCCGAATCTGAGGGCAAGGGCAAGGCGCAGGCGAAGGTAGGCGAGAAGGTGAAGGTAACGCTCCTCATCACCGCCGACCGCGACTACGACTTTGTGCAGATTACGGATAAGCGTGCGGCATGTCTGGAACCGGTTAACCAGAAGAGTGGTTATCAGTGGGGCATAGGCTGCTATGTTTCTCCAAGAGATTATGCAACAAATTTCTATTTCGATCGTTTATCTAAAGGTATGCACATCGTAGAAATGGAGTATTACGTGGATAGAAAGGGCGACTATCAGAGCGGAACTTGCACCGCTGAGTGTACCTACAGTCCGGAATTTGGTGGCCGCACAGAGACTTATGAATTGAAAGTTAATAATTAAAGTTTATAGATTGATAATTTAAAATAGAATAGTATGAAACGGATGAATATATGGATGCTCTCAGCGCTGTTGGCGCTGCCTGCATCAGCACAGAAGATTACAACCCAGCACGAGGTGGTAGACTGCGGACAGGTGGTGTTCAACAAGCCTGTAACTGCCGAATTCATGCTGAAGAATGACGGGCACAAGCCGTTGGTTATCAACAATGTATTGAAAAGCTGCGGCTGTACGGAGGTAGATTATCCGAAGACGAGCATTGCTGCCGGCGAAAGTTTCGTCATCAAGGCGGTATACGATGCCAAGCAGATGGGTACTTTCACCAAGCAGGTTTGCCTCTATACCAATGCGGGTGAAGACCCGTTCATCCTCTCTATGAGGGGAAAGGTAGTGGGCAGCGTAGTAGATTTCGCTGGTTCTTACGATGAGATGTTGGGTGTCATCAAGAGTGATGCCCAGGAGGTAGAGTTTGATGACGTGAACCGTGGCGATCGTCCGGTTCAGCGCATTCATATCTTCAATCCTACCGACGAATTACTGGAGCCGGTAGTGATGCATCTGCCATCCTATCTTCATGCTTTCGTATCGCCTTCCAAGGTGGCTCCGCGTCATTCTGCCGAAATCAGTTTCGTGCTGGATTCCAAGAAACTGCGCGACCTGGGCTTGAACCAGACATCGGTTTATCTCGGTGAGCGTCCTGGCGATAAGATTGCGCCTGAGAAGGAAATCGTGGTATCAGCCGTTCTTCTTCCTGGTTTCGAGAACATGACTCCAGCCAAGAAGGCACTGGCTCCGAAGATAGAGATGTCTGCCACCGATCTCAATCTGGGTAGTTTCAAAGGAAAGAAGAAGCTGAAGGGTGAGATTCTGATTACCAATAAGGGTAAGTCGGAACTGGATATCCGCAGCATGCAGATGTTTACGATGGGCTTGCAGGTGAACCTGAAGAAGAGTAAAATTCAGCCAGGAGAGACCGTTAAGATGAAGGTGACGGCTGTGGCTGCCGACTTGAAGAAATCGCGTGTCAGACACCCTCGTATTCTCATGATTACGAATGACCCTGACCATGCTAAGGTGGTGGTGAAGATTAATGTACAATGAATTAAAAACGAATATCGTGCAGATAGAAATAGATAACGGCAGTGGGTTCTGCTTTGGCGTAACCACTGCCATCAAGAAAGCTGAAGAGGAGTTGGCTAAGGGCGGTAAACTTTACTGCCTGGGCGATATTGTGCATAATGGTATGGAGGTGGAGCGCCTGCATGAAGCGGGACTCATCACGATAGACCATGAGCAGATGGAGGAACTGCAGGGCGTAAAGGTCTTGCTCCGTGCTCATGGTGAACCGCCTGAAACTTATGCCCTTGCCGAGCGAAACAACATCGAAATCATCGATGCTACCTGTCCTGTGGTGCTCCAGTTGCAGCGCCGCATCAAGAAGCAGTATGTCAACAATCCGGAGGCACAGATCGTGATTTTCGGCAAGAACGGGCATGCTGAGGTGCTCGGACTGGTGGGGCAGACGGAGAGTCATGCCATCGTGGTAGAGAAGTTTGAGGATGTGAAGCAGCTGAAGGAAAGCGGTCAGTTGGATTTCTCTAAAGATATCTATCTTTACTCCCAGACAACCAAGAGTCTCGATGAGTTCCACCGCATCATCGAATACTGCCAGGAGCATATTGTTGAGGGCGCTGTCTTCAAGAGTTTCGATACTATCTGCCGTCAGGTGGCTAACCGCATGCCTAACATCGCTGCCTTTGCCAGCAAGCATGATGTCATCCTCTTTGTGAGTGGCAGAAAGAGCTCGAACGGTAAGGTGCTTTTCAAGGAATGCAAGAGCGTGAATGCCAACAGCTACCAGATAGAAAGTGCCGACGAAATAGATATGAACTGGTTCAAGGGTGTGGAAACGGTAGGTATCTGTGGTGCTACCAGTACGCCGAAGTGGCTGATGGAAGAGTGCAGGGATAAGATTATCAAGGAAAGCTCTGCTCTTTTGTAGTAAGAGCTAAAATATTGATTATCAGTTATTTGATATACTTGATACGGTGTTTCACCGTATATGGGTAGAGGATAGTTTTATCGTTGATTGAAAAACTTAATATGCTGGTTATTAATTAGTTAACCCATTTGACGCTGTGTTTTACAGCGTCAAATGGGTTTATCTTTTATAAACTGTCTGAAAATAAAACAGGTGATAAATCTTCTCCCGAAGACCTATCACCTTCAAAAAACAGTAATTAACTCAAAATTTATAATCTATATCATTACTACCTTGTTAATATGATTGCAAAGATACTAAATTGAAGCTTTTTTTCCAAATCTTTTTCATCGAATAAAATAAATTTATCGGTAAAAGTAGCATATTTAACGTATTTTTGCATTAATAACCCGGCAGTCTCTTTTCTGTAGCTTATTCTGCTATTGCTTTTTGATATTGTTCCATCAGCCATGCCTTCTGTTCAGGAATGGTCATGTTGCTGTTGTCGAGCGTGATGGCATCATCAGCCTTTCTGAGTGGGGAAGTCTCGCGGTGGGTATCGATATAGTCGCGCTCCTCTACATTTTTCAGAATCGCATCGAAGTCGGCTGGCATTCCTTTCTCCTTCAGTTCATCGAAACGGCGCTGTGCTCTCACCTGTGAGCTGGCTGTAACGAAAATCTTCAGTTCGGCATTAGGGAACACGGTGGTACCTATATCGCGACCATCCATCACGATGCCCTTGTCTTCGCCCATCTTCTGCTGCTGTTCTACCAGCGCCTCTCTGACGAAAGGAACGGCGGCAATCGGACTAACGTGGTTGGAAACCTCTAACGAACGGATTTCCTTTTCTACCAGTTCGCCGTTCAGATAGCAGTCTGGGCGACCGGTTGTTTCATTAAACTTGAATGAGATGCTGATGTTCTTCATCTCCTTCTGCAGTTCTTCAGTCTTTACGGCTCCATCTGCTTCGAAGAGCTGATGACGCAGCGCATAGAGGGTTACCGAGCGGTACATGGCGCCCGTATCTACATAAACATAACCTATTTCCTTGGCAAGATCCTTTGCCATCGTACTCTTACCGCAAGAAGAGTATCCGTCTATTGCTATTGTTATTTTCTTCATAATTTCGAACTAACTTTAATGTATAATAATGTAGAATTTATAATCTGTAACTTACATTCAGCATGAGGCTGCTGCTACTGACGTGATATTTGCCGTAGGCAACGTTCAGATGGAAGCGCTCCAGGTTGATACCGCCACCCACAGAGAAACCGGCTCCATGACTGCTTTCCTCATCTTCTGAGGTGCTGATTTTCATCTCGTTGGCTCTCCGGAAGTTGTAGCCGGCACCTATCCACAGGCTCTCCGAAAGCAGAATGTCGGCACCTACTACGGCATGATCACGAAGACTGCTGTCCCAATGGTTCAGGTTGACCAGTGTGGCTGATACCCTGAACGGTGCGTTGGCGAAGCGTTTCGTCACACCCAACTGCAGGTCGATCGGCATCTTCTCATATTCATTGTCGTAAGCTTTCAGCTGTCCACCAAGGTTCTTTGCCACGCAAGAAACCGACCATTCCGTTTCAGGGTCGTAATAGTTGATGCCCAGATCCACTCCCACAGCGATAGAATTGTAATCGCCAATATACGAAGTGATGAATTTGGCGGCAATACCACCCGCAAACTTTTCACCGAGCATATAAGAGAAGTAACCCGCAATGGCAATGTCCTTTGCCGAGAACTCACCCATCTGGATGTTATTCTCGTCCGTCTCTTTCATCTTGCCGTAGTCAACAAGCTGAGCCGAAACAGCCCACGAAGCCTTGTCGTTGACAATACGGTTGAAACTAGCCGAGGCAGTGTTCACCCCCGACATATAGTTCATATAATTGAGATTGACCGTCTTGTCGTTTACTGATGACAGGAGAGCCGGATTATGGAATATGAGTGCCTCATCATCTTCTATCAAGGTGATGTTGTCGCCACCCAGAGCAGCTGCATGAGCACTCACCGGCAAGCGAAGGAAATTATACCCCGTTTGGCTCTCTTGAGCATCAATAATTGTCGCAAAAAGCGTCAATATTGCGGAAATTACATATTTTTTCATTTAAATTTTCTAATTCTTTGGCAAAGATACTGCTTTTTTCAATAATAAGAAGTAATTTTGCAATGTTTTCGTAGGAAATAACGATTTTAAACGGTTTTTATTGTGGAAATTAAGAAATCAAATAGCGCACAACTGGAAGATAAGCGGGTTACATTTTTCCTGCTAGGTTTGCTGCTGGCTTTTACTTTCATCTTCGTAGGACTCCAATATCAGAGAGGCCCGCAGGGAGATGATGACTTGTCGGAATCGATGGAAGATCTTTCACAGGATCTGGAAATGTCGGCTCGTCCCGACCTGAAAGATATGGTGAGTGCAGAGGCTGTTTCGGCTCCTGCTTCTAAGTCAATTACCCAGGAAGTGAAGGCTGCCGAGCAACAGACTCAGAAGGCACCGCAGAAAATCAGTTCTACAACCAGCGAACTGGTTATCGGCGACGGCTCGGGTGTAGTGGATGGAGCTGAGGTGAAGGAAGCGGTTCCTGAAACTCCCATTGAGAATCCGGGAGCTGAGGCTCCTATCAAACTGACCGTCGTGCAGAAGATACCGCAGTTTCCTGGTGGCTGGTCTGCCTTCATGCAGTGGCTTACCAAGAACCTGAAGTACCCTGTAGCTGCCCAGAAGAGTAGGATTCAGGGAACCGTAGTGGTATCCTTTATCGTAAACAAGGATGGAAGTGTTGCCAATATCAAGGTAAGCACTTCGGTAGATCCATTGCTCGACAACGAGGCTTTGAGGGTGATGAAGATGATGCCGAAGTGGAAACCGGGCATCGATAAAGGCAAGGTCTGTCGCACGATGATTGCCATCCCGGTAGTGTTCCAGCTATAAATTATTCATTGTAAATTATACATTATAAATTATACATTATTATGAAGACAGCAGATGAAATTTTAAGCATGGTAAATGAGTTTCTGGCTAATTTGCCTTACGAAAGAAAGCCAAAGTCTCTTTATGAGCCTATCAGATACGTACTTTCTATGGGTGGCAAGCGTATTCGTCCTACGCTCATGCTTCTGGGCTACAATCTTTTCAAGGACAATCCAGAGAAGATTCTGATGAATGCCGTTGCCCTGGAAACTTATCATAACTATACTTTGCTGCATGATGACCTGATGGACAATGCTGATTTGCGTCGCGGTCATGAAACGGTTCATAAGAAATGGGATGCCAATACGGCAATCCTTTCGGGCGACAGCATGCTCGTTCTGGCTTATGAGCGTATGGCTCAATGTGATGAAAAGCATCTTGCCAAGGTGTTGAAACTCTTTACGACCACTGCCCTGGAAATTGGTGAAGGTCAGCAGTTTGATATGGAGTTTGAAAACCGTAACGATGTGAAGGAGGAGGAATATATCGAGATGATCCGCCTCAAGACCAGCGTTCTCCTGGCTTGTGCCCTGAAGATGGGTGCTATCCTTGCCGATGCTTCAGATGAGGATGCAGAGAACCTGTATAAGTTTGGCGAGCAGATAGGATTGGCGTTCCAGTTGCAGGATGATTACCTCGATGTTTACGGCGATACCAAGGTGTTCGGTAAGGAGATTGGTGGCGATATCACATCTAACAAGAAGACTTATATGCTCATCAATGCCTTCAACCATGCCAATGACGCTCAGCGTGCAGAACTGCAGAAGTGGGTTGATGCCAAGGAGTTCGACCGCAAGGAGAAGGTGGCTGCCGTTACCCGTCTATACAACGAGATAGGTATCGACAAAATGGCGCAGGATAAGATTGCTTATTATTTCGAGCAGAGCAAGAAGTATCTGGATGCCGTGAATGTGCCTGCTGAGCGTAAGGAGGAATTGGCAAAGTATGCTCAAAAAATGATGAAGCGCCAGTACTAGTTGATAGTTAATAGTTTATAGTTGACAGTTGATAGGGCAATGTTCAAAGTAATAGATACACATACGCATTTTGATGCGGAGGAGTTTGATGAGGATAGGGCGGAGGCTTTCGCCCGTGCCAAGGAAGCGGGGGTAGGCAAGGTGTTCTTGCCTGCCATCGATGTGAAGACCACACACGCGGTCCTGACATTGGCTAAGGAATATCCAGGCTATGCTTATCCGATGATTGGTCTGCATCCTGAAGAGGTGAAGGCTGACTGGAAGGAACAGCTGGCTGAACTCCGGAAGATACTGGAGGAACATCGCATGATAGGCAATGCCAATCCTGCAGACGAATCGGGTAATGCCAATCCTGCGGGTGGTTCTCCTCAGTTTTCAGACTTGATTGCTATCGGAGAGGTAGGACTTGATTATTACTGGAGCCGTGAGTTCGAAAACGAGCAGTTCGAGGCTTTCGAGGAACAGGTAAAATGGTCGGTAGAAACCCAGCTCCCGCTGATGATTCATTGCCGCAAGGCGCAGAACGAGATGGTACATCTGCTCAGAAAGTATGAGAAAGAACTGCCGGGTGGCGTCTTCCATTGCTTTACGGGCAATCAGAAGGAAGCCGAAGAACTGCTCTCCTTCGATAAGTTTGTATTGGGCGTCGGTGGCGTATCTACTTTCAAGAGCAGCCATCTCAGAGAAGACCTCCCTGCTGTAGTTCCTCTGGATCGCATCGTTCTGGAGACCGACAGTCCGTATATGGCACCTGTTCCTTATCGCGGCAAGCGTAACGAGAGTGCTTTCGTGGTAGAAGTGATGAAGACGCTCGCCAAGGCTTATGGCATAAGCGAAGAGGAGTTTGCCCGACAGACCAACCTCAATGCAGAGCGGGTTTTTCCGCTATCCGTAGCGCAAGTATAGGACGCAAGCGTTCAAAACTCCTTAAATAAACATAAAAAAACAATGAAAGTTATGGTATTTCGGAGGAAAAGCAATAATTTTGCACTTCGAAATTGTTGCAGCAGCATGTTGCGGCGATTAAGAAGAGTTCTTCGGAATATGGAAAGGTGCTCGAGTGGCTGAAGAGGCACGCCTGGAAAGCGTGTAACCGGCAAAACCGGTTCGGGGGTTCGAATCCCCCTCTTTCCGCTTTTATATATATAATAAGGTATATGAAGAAAAATACAGCTATTGCACGTTTTGCAATATTGGTTTTCACATGGATGTGTTCTCTGCCTATGATGGCTCAAGAAGAGAGCATGGGATTTCATCAAGCTCTTAAGACAAAGTTTATAGAGGGTAATGCGGGATTTATGTCTCTCGTTGCCATCGCCCTCATCGTGGGTATGGCTTTCTGTATCGAGCGCATCATCTATCTGAGTCTTTCTGAAATCAACGCCAAGAAGTTGATGCAGGATATCGACCAGAAGGTGTCGGCGGGAGATGTGGAAGGGGCTAAGACGCTCTGCCGGAATACTCGCGGACCGGTGGCTTCTATCTGCTACCAGGGTTTGATGCATATCAGCGAGAGTCTTGATGACATCGAGCGCTCGGTAAGCGGATATGGTACCGTTCAGGCGGCTAACCTGGAGAAGGGATGCTCCTGGATCAAACTCTTTATCGCTATGGCGCCATCGCTCGGATTCCTCGGAACCGTGATCGGTATGGTCATGTCGTTCGACCAGATTCAGCAGGCGGGCGATATCAGTCCTACTATCGTTGCTTCGGGTATGAAAGTGGCGCTCATCACTACCATCTTCGGTATCATCGTAGCCCTCATCCTTCAGGTTTTCTATAACTACATCCTTTCTAAGGTGGAGCACCTGACAAGCCAGATGGAGGAGTCGGCGGTTACTTTAATGGATATTATTGCCAAGAATAAATAAACGAAGAGAGAAATGGTTAAATTTCAATTTTCAAAGCAGAAGACGAAGTCGGCCGAAAAGATATCGCAGCAGGTGTTCTATATCATGATAGGACTGGCGGTGCTGGTTTTCGGTCTGTTCTTTTTGGTAGGCTACGATTTGCCTTTCGAAGAGAACCCCGACTTTAATGCGCCTCTCTTTACCGATGTGCTCATCCTGCTGATGTGGCTCTTCCTGATAGGAGGTGTGGGTCTGGCAGTCTTTTCGATGATCAGGGATTATCGCAGCAGCAAGTCGGAGGCTGTAGTGAATGGCATTCCCGTGCGCCGCATCTTCCGCATCACATGGATCGGAACTTTGGCAGTTTTGCTGCTTACCTTCTTTTTGGGCGGTTCTGCTCCGATGCTCATCAATGGCGAGAATTATGCCGACTGGCTCTGGCTCAAGCTTTCAGATATGTTTGTCATCACATCGCTCCTGATGCTGGTGGCAGGAATCGGTGCCGTCTGTTTCGGTGCCACACGTTATATTCGGAAGAAAAACTAAAGAGAGTGCTTTAGGCTCTCTATTCTATAAATAAGGATTAAATATGCTGATTAGAAGGAAGCAACACGAAACCCCGGGACTGAATACCACATCTACAGCCGACATCTCGTTCATGCTGTTGATATTCTTCCTTGTCACCACATCAATGGATGTGGATAAGGGACTGTTGCGCCAACTCCCTTCACCTGAACCGCAGAAGAAGGAACAGCAGCAGTCGGTGGTAGACAAGGCTAACCTCATGGCGCTGCGCCTGACGGCTGGCGATACGCTTTTGGTCAACGGTAAGCCGATGAAGGTGAGCCTGCTCAAGGAAGAAACCATCCGCTTTGTACACCGCCTGGGCAAGAAACATCTCATCTCTATCGAGAGTGACCGCGATGCCGACTATAATCTCTATTTCCAGATGCAGAATCAGCTGATGGAAGCATATAGCCAGCTACGCAACGAAACAGCCCAGAAGAAATATCACAGGGATTATGACCTCTTGAACAATGACCAGAAAGAACAGGTGCGCAACATCTGTCCGCAGCGCATCACAGAGTCGTATGCCAACGCAATGACTCATGCCGACCAGCGTGTTGATGCCAATGCTGAAGAAAAGCAAGGGGAAGGAAATTCGACAGAAACAGCTACAGAACAGCAGAAAGGAGGTAAACAATGATGAATTTTCATAAGAAATCGCATGAAGTGCCAGGGTTGAATACATCTTCTCTGCCAGACCTCATTTTCTCCGTACTGTTCTTCTTTATGATTGTTACCCACATGCGCCAGGTTACCTTGAAGGTAGACTGCCGTTTGCCACAAGGCAAGGAACTCACCCGCCTGACCAAGAAATCAGCGGTGAGCCATATTTATATAGGTAAGCCAACCAAAGAGATGCAGGCAAAGTATGGTACCGGTACCCAGATTCAGTTGAATGATAAGTTTGCTTCGGCTCCCGAAGTGATGGATTACATTTCGGCAGAAAAGAAGCGTATGTCGCCGGAAGACCAGAAGCTGATGACCGTATCAATCAAAGCAGATCAGGAAACCAAGATGGGTGTGATAACCGACGTTAAGCAGGCTTTGCGCCAGGCAAAAGCACTAAAAATCAGTTATTCTGCCACAGAAAATGGAAAATAATATTAATTTATCATGTTTTTCTCTTAAAAAATTGCTTTTATTAATTTTTTGTATTATCTTTGCACGCAAATTATTAGTATTATGGCAAAACAAATTTTAGATTCATTAGATAGGCAGATTCTGAAGCTGATTTCTCAGGATGCCCGTATTCCATTTTTGGAAGTGGCACGCGCTTGCAACGTGAGCGGTGCTGCCATTCATCAGCGTGTTGCTAAACTTACAAATCTTGGTATCATCAAGGGTTCACAATTCATCATTGACCCAGAAAAGATAGGTTACGAAACTTGTGCTTATATGGGACTCTATCTGAAGGAGCCTGAGAAGTTTGACCAGGTTGTAGAGGAGTTGAAGAAGATTCCTGAGGTTGTAGAGTGTCACTATACTACAGGCGGCTTTGATATGTTTATCAAGATTTACGCGCTGAACAACCACCATCTCCTGGAAATCATCCATGACAAGTTGCAGCCACTGGGATTGTCTCGCAGCGAGACCATCATCTCTTTCAATGCATCTATCAACCGTCAGCTTTCTATGCAGGATCTCAAGAGTTTCAACGATGATGAAGAGGAAACTGATGAGGAGGCTGCAGCAGAGAAATAAGATATAAAAAGAAAAAAAGCAGTAGCTCCCTGCGGGATTACTGCTTTCTATAAAGGGTGAGGAATGTGAACGGTAAGCCGTTTTCATTCCTCATTTCTTTTTCTGTCACTTCCCATTCTGCCGGATTGATTTCCGGAAAGAAGGTATCGGCATGTTCAGGCTCCTTTTCAACGATTGTGAGATAAAGCTTGTCTGCAAAAGGCAAAGCCTGTTCATATATGCTGGCTCCTCCGATGATGAAACATTCATCTGATGCTTCTTTGCTTCCAACCTCTTCTTTGTTTCCACCCTCTTCTTTCCTTGCTGCCTCTTCTTTCCTTGCTGCTAGCGCTTCTTCCAGAGAGCTGAATACTTCGCACCCTGTTATCTGCTCTCTTGTCTTCGAGATAACAAAATTACGGCGGTTGGGCAAGGCTCCGTTCGGCAGCGACTCAAATGTCTTCCTGCCCATCATGATCGTATGTCCGGTTGTGAGCATACGAAATCGGGTCATGTCCGATGGGATGGCGTAGAGCAACCGGTTCTTGTACCCGATAGCTCTATGCACTTTTGATATACAGGCGATGATGCTGAGCATTTTTTATTTTAATGTTGAATGTTGAGTGTTGAATTATTCATTCTTGCTGTAAACTGTTAACTATAAACTGTTAACTATAAACAGCTCTCCCGTCCCGTGGCTGCTCTTGATCTTCCACTCCTGTGGATAGAGGTTGTTGGCACGGTTGCCAATGTTCTTTTCCCAGCCTATCGGAACCTGTCTGTAGGTTACCAGTACATAACCCTTAGGCGTATCGGCAGGCAGATTCACAGCCTCCTTGCGAAGGTAGCGAATGGCATCATCGTAGGATAACTCTACCTGTGGGAAGTGATCTTTGTTAAGCATCGTAGAGAGAGCGAGAGCCTGGTCGGGAATGAGACCCTTTCCCTTGTCTGTTCCCAGTTTCACACCTGCATGCAGCACCTTCAGGTTCTTTTCTGCCTGGTCGTAGATGTCTTTCCATCTGCCCGGAATGGCGTAAACCGTCTCGTTGCTCTCTGCAGGCATCCATTCCGTATCAGTCTTCAGCCAGCCGTCCGGAATCTCCGGTCCCTTTCCTTTCGCCACCTTCTTGTCTTTCTTCTTCTTATCCTTCCTGTTCTCCTTGGCTGAAGAACCTGCTTCCCATTCGCCCTCTTTCTTCAGAATCGCCATAAACAGACCTTCGCCTCGCGAAACGCCAGGAATGAACCGGTAAACCGGAAAGTCGGTGCCCGTGAGGTTGCGGGTGATGTTCCATGCATCTTCTACACCCTCCAGTGCCATCACTTCAGCGCCAAGTTCTTCGCATATCCAGTCCACGTTCTCCTCATCTTCGTGCGCATTGAAGGTGCAGGTAGAGTAAATCAGGATACCGCCTGGCTTCAGACAGTTCCAGATATCCGATACGATTTCGCGCTGCAGCTGCCAGCAGTTGTTCACATTCTGGGTACTCCATTCGCCGATAGCCCCTTCATCTTTGCGGAACATTCCTTCGCCGGAGCAGGGAACATCGGTAAGAATCACATCAAACTGCAATTTCGATTTCTTGTAATCGCGGGGATAGTTGTTGGTAACAATCATATCCGGATGACCGAACTTCTGTACGTTTTCGGCTAGAATCTGCGAGCGGGTGCGCATCGGTTCGTTGCTGAAGAGCAGACTCCCTTCCGGCAAGGCAGCCCTTACGGCAGTCGACTTTCCGCCAGGAGCAGCACAGAGATCCAGCATCATCACCGGTTCTTTTACGTACTGTCGGATAGCCATATCAACAAACATGGATGAGGCTTCCTGTACATAATATAAGCCGGCATGCAGCAGCGGATCGAAGGTGAATCCGGGACGCGTAGAGAGATAACGTCCGGTTTCCGGACACCAGGGAATCGGTTCGCCATCAGCATCCTTGCATTTAAAAGGATTGATGCGGATACTGGTTGGTGCCTCTTCTTCAAGGATAGCATGCTCCAGACGCTGATACAGCTTTTCGCCCATCAGTGCCTGCGTATATGTTCTGAAATCTTCAGGTAATGTCTTCATTCTGTTTCTTTTTCTTTAATTTGTTTGCAAAAATAAGAAATTTTTCGTTTCTTTGCAACTAAATCGCGAAGAGATGCGTCTAAGAAGCAGAAATTTTTCAAATAACAAGGTAAAACAATAAAAAATAATGATATGAAGAAAGCAATATTGGCATTAGCGCTCGTTATGAGCATCGGAGCCACCCAAGTGTCTTTGGCGTCTTCAGCTCCAAAACATCGTTATCATCCAACTACCCAACAGGTAGATTCAAAGGCTGCTCCTGCATCTGCCGCACAGCCATCTGCTTCGAAGGATAAAGACGACGAGGCGTTGGAGGCTTATTCTGATACAACCAGTACAGATTCGGCCAACTATGATGATTATGATGAGAATGATAATAAGTCTGTTCATTCTAGATACAGTTTAGACAACTATGATGATCCGTTCGATTTCATCGGTTCGGTATTTGGTGGCGGAGCGCTGGCTGTTATGATCATTTTCTGTATCATCTTCGGTCTGCTGTTTGTCTTTGCTCCGCTGATCATCGTATTTCTGGTTATCAGATATCTGATTCGCCGCCACAACGACCGGATGAAACTGGCGGAGATGGCGATGGAGAAGGGCATCAATGTTCCGGAAAGCGACCGGCCGATAGACAAGCAGAGCGATGAGTATCTGGTAAAGCGTGGATTGAGAAATGCCTTCCTGGGAGCCGGCTTATGCGCCATGTTTGCCTGGTGGGATGCTGATTTCCTGGCTGGCATCGGAGCCCTGGTCTTCTTCTATGGCATCGGTCAGACCGTTATCGGCTCGCTTCCTGCCATCAAGGACTGGTGGAAGAACCGTCATGGCGACCAGGGCACGGGATATAATGGAACTCCGGTCTAGCAGCCGACATTCAATATATCATGGCTTCTCAATAGGAGGGGAAGTCACAAGGAAAAGAACAACAATTATTAGTTAATATATATAAGGTGGAAAAGTTATCCGATATCTCTCTCGTCACGAAGGTGGTGATGCTTCATGACCGCAAGTCGTTCGACCTGCTGGTCAGGAAGTATCAGTCACCCATTCGTGGGTTCTTCCTGCGGCAGACGCTGGGGGATGCGCAGCTGAGTGACGACTTGGCTCAGGATACCTTTGTCAAGGCATATACCCATCTGTCCGGTTTCAGGGGTACAGCCTCTTTCTCCACCTGGCTCTACCGCATCGCCTATAATGTATGGTATGATTATACCCGCAGCCATAAGGAGACGCAGGACATCGATACGCCTGCCGTTTCCTGTAAGAATGCACAGGGCGCCCATGCCGGATTAAAGATGGATTTGCTCAAGGCATTACAGATATTGAATGAAAATGAACGTACATGCATCACGCTGCAGCTGATGGATGGACTCTCTATAGATAAGATTGCAGAGGTGACGGGAATGGCGCAAGGCACCATCAAGTCGCATCTCTCTCGAGGAAAACAGAAACTTGCAAGTTACTTAAAACAGAATGGTTATGACCGATAAGATAAATGATAAGAAGTTGGAGAGCATGAAAGGGGAACCATTGAACCCTCAGGATGAAGAACTCTTGCAGATGTTCTTTTCCGATTGCCAGATGTCAGAGATTCCTGATGACGGATTCTCCGACAGGGTGATGCAGGCATTGCCGGCTTTACCCGAAACTGATACTGCGATGTCGCTGGTTAAGCGCCAGCGCCTGGAACATTTATGGACGGCAGCCTGTGTGGCAGCAGGCATCATCATAGCAGTAGTCTGCCAGGGATGGGAGCAGATTCAGGGATGGCTTTTCTCTATGAAGATTGATTTCCTCCTCTCCGGTTCGCGTGCGCTTACGCATGTGGCAGATTCCATCGCCCACTCTCAGAATCTCCTGATGGTGCTGGCTGGCATCGTTGTCCTCATCATGGTTTGGGGATATAATGAACTTGCTGATGCGCGCCAGTAGGCTCCTTCCCTGATATCAATTGTATGAATGATCAACTCTTTCTATTAGCAGAATAGTTTTTAGTGCTAATAGAAAGAGTTTTTTATTACTATAAATATCATCTTTATGCTCTTGAAATCTCCGTTCAAAGCTTTTGAATGTCCGTTCAGTGTCTTTGAACGGACATTCAATGACTTTGAACGGACATTCAATGTCTTTGAACGAAGATTTAATATTGCTGAATATAGAAAAACAAATAGGTGCTGCTACTTTTTCAGTAGAGCACCTATGCTTATGATATCGGTTTCTAAAACAATTTATAGGTAGTGCGTAGCACTTTGAACTCGGTTCGGCGGTTCAGCTGGTTGCAGATTTCCTGATGCTCCTTGCTCTGCTTCAGGATAAATTCTTCGCTGAGCACATCGCCTTCCTTGAGCCAAGGAAACTTCTCGGTGAGTTTCTTGCGCACATTCTTCGGCTTCTCCTTGCCGTAGCCCACAGGGGTGAGGCGCTCTTTCTCTATGCCGTGTTTTATCAGATAGTCTACTACCGATTGGGCGCGGCGCTGAGACAGATGCTTGTTATATTCGCTGTTTCCCTTGTAGTCGCAATGGGCGCTGAGTTCGATGGTAACGTGCGGGTTCTCTTTCAGCAGCGTTACCAGCTGGTCGAGGGCTGTTGTACTGGCTTCGGTAAGGGTTGCCTTGTCGAAATCGTAGAAGATGTTGTCGATGAGTACAGGGGCTGTGATGGAAGCCAGCGGGAACTGGAGCACGTATTCCTTACTCTCTTTAGCCGAATCAACCCGAAGTTCTTCCTTGTGGTTGAGGTAGCCTTTGCAGGATGCCATCACCAGGTAGTCGACATGCGGATTGATAGGGAGGACAAACGAACCGTCGCCCTTGACGGATAGTTTCCTGTTCGTTCCGTCGTTGCCTACGATTCTCACCTCTGCGGCAGGCAGTTCATAACCGTCTTTCTCGTAAACCCATCCCTTCATTGTGGTAACAATCTCCGGATTCTCGAAGGAGTAGATATGATCGTAGCCTCTTCCGTCTTTTCTGTTAGAGCAGAAGAAACCCTGGTTGTGGAGACCCTCGAAAGTCATTCCGAAGTCATCGGCTTCTGTATTCAGCGGATAGCCGGGGTGGGTGAGTTCATATTTCCGGGTGATGGAATTTACTTTGGCGATATAGATGTCGAGTCCGCCCATTCCTACATGACCGTTGCTGCTGAAATAGAAGTCGCCGTTAGGACGGAAGGTAGGGAACATCTCATCGCCTGGGGTGTTGATAGGCTCGCCCAGGTTCTCTACGCCGCCCAGTCCGGCAGGAGTGATGCGCACTCGCCAGATGTCGAGACCGCCCTTTCCGCCCGGCATATCTGATACGAAATAGAGCCATTCGCCATCAGGGGAGATGGCTGGATGGGCAAAACAACTGAGCGTATCTTTGCTGATTTCCAGATTCGTAGGCTTGCTCCAGGCTGCATCTGAGCGGTTGGAGGTTACTATCTGGGCTAAGCGGGGCGAAGTGGGATCGGTGGTACACTGGGTGAGGTACATCTGCTTGCCGTCTGGGGTAAAGCAGCATGCGCCCTCTTCGTAGTCTGTGTTGAGACCGGTTCCGATGGCTTCCGGCTTGCTCCATTTGCCTTTGTCGTTCTTTTCAGAGAAGAAGATGTCGGCAGATTTCGTTCCCGTCACTCCGTTCAGGTCGCTGCCCTGGGCTTCGTTGCGGGTTGAGGTGAAATAGAGCTGGCTGTAGTCATCGCTGAGGAATATAGGCGAATAGTCGTCTCTTCGGGAGTTGAAAACATCCATCCGCTTTACCTTGTACCGGCTTCCTTCCTTCTTCCAGACTGGGGCTTTTCGTGCCGATTCGAGTCCGTTCTTTACCAGCATGTTGTCGGGCATGGAATCGAGCAGGAATTCGAATTCCTTGGCAGCCTGTCTGTAACTTCCGTTCTTCAGGAGAAGCCGGGCATAAGCCAGGCGGTCGTTGAGGTCTGCCTGCTTGTATCGGATGGCATTGCTGTAGGCAGCCAATGCCTTCGGCGTACTGTTGATTTTATCATAGCAGCGTGCCATCTTCAGAGCTACCTTGCCCCGGGCAGCCCGCTCTTTGGTAGGTGTCTTGGTGTACACCTTTTTATATTGGGTTGCCGCATCGTAGTATTCGCCTAAAGAAAGATGCTTGTCTGCTTTCTTCAGGTTCTGGTCAATGCCGCAACTTATCAGAAAGAGGCAGCAAAGTGCTGTTATGATTTGATAAAATCTTATTTGTTTCATATTGATTTACATCTGCGAGAATGGCTGACGATATTGGCAGCCAGCCTTCCAGTTGCTGCAGCCATAGGCAGTCTTGCCCTTGATGATGACGCCCTTGCCGCAGAGCGGACATGGTTTGCCAACCATTGGGTCGGCAGCTGGAGCCGGCTGAGCAGGAGCATTCTGAGAATCTGTATTCTGTGCTGCAGCCTTATCGGCTTTCTTGGCTGGAGCTTTCTTGGCTGGAGTTTTCTTGGCAGCCGGTTTCTTCTTGAGGTCTTCCTCTGTCATGATGGTCACTCTCCGGTTGCTGTTGTCTGACAATACATCGATGACAATCTTGTTGATCTGTTCTTTCAGTCCGTTGATGAAGTCGGCAGGATCGTAGGTCTTGTGCTCGATGTCGCGGAGTTTCTTCTCCCAGATACCGGTCAGTTCGCAACTCTTCAGCAGTTCCTCATGGATGGTGTCAATGAGTTCGATGCCTGTCGGGGTTGCCATCAGATTCTTGCGCTGGCGACGGATGTAGTGGCGCTTGAAGAGGGTCTCGATGATGCCGGCACGGGAGGAAGGTCGGCCGATTCCGTTCTCCTTCAATGCTGCACGAAGTTCTTCGTCTTCTACGAATTTACCGGCAGTCTCCATCGCACGGAGCAGGGTTGCCTCGGTATAATACTTAGGTGGCGTGGTCCATTTCTCCGTCAGGGTAGGCTGATGTTCTCCCGATTCGCCTTTTGTGAAGGATGGGAGGGTTCTTTCTTCTACCACTTCCTTCTTGGCGCCATTACCTGAGTCTGCATTTCCGTTGGCGTTATCTGAAGCATCATCGTCATCTGCATTCTTTACATCCTTGGCATAGACTACTCGCCAGCCCGGTTCGAGAATCTCCTTACCGCTTACCTTGAACTCTATCTTCTCCGGTTTCGGTCCGTCTTCGTTGATGACTTCGCCCAAAACGGTGGTGGTGGAGAATTTACAGTCCGGATAGAACACGCTGATAAAGCGCTTGGCGATGAGATCATACACGTTTGCCTCCATATCGGTGAGTCCGGTTGGCGGAACACCGGTTGGGATAATGGCGTGGTGGTCGGATACATCCTTGTCGGAGATCATGGACTCTACCAGCGGGAAGAAGTTACTGCAGCTATCAAAGGGCGGCAGCTTTGCCGCCAGATGGATCACGCAGGAGGCTGTTTCTGCCATGTCGGAGGTCAGATACCGGCTGTCCGTGCGGGGATAGGTCAGCAGCTTCTTTTCGTAGAGGCTTTGTG
>ENA-OOWO01000683-OOWO01000683.1-human-gut-metagenome-genome-assembly--contig:-NODE-683-length-22804-cov-3.417777_pt1 | contig 22804 bp, 17 predicted proteins | sample MGYA00241579_ERZ501327 | MGnify/ENA primary metagenome ERZ501327 (study PRJEB25962, sample SAMEA2042836) | human gut metagenome | biome: human gut; feature: human-associated habitat; material: faeces...
CCTTGTCGCTTGCCGTGTGCGGAATACGGATCGAAGCCGAGCGGTTGCGGGCGGAATAGGCCAGTTTCACCGGAGCTTCAAAACCCGGAACCAGACGCTTGTAGGAGTTGGTTGACGGGTTGGTAATGGCGTTTAAGGCCTTCGCGTGCTTGATAACGCCGCCGATGTAGTAAAGCGCTATGTCGCTTAAACCCGCATAGCCATTGCCGGCAAAAAGGTTCTTGCCGTCTTTCCAGATAGATTGGTGGACGTGCATGCCGGAACCGGCGCTGCCCACAACGGGCTTGGGCATAAAGGTTGCGGTCTTACCGTAAGCGGCAGCCACATTCCAAATCGTGTACTTCACGATTTGAGTCCAGTCAGCGCGCTTCACGAGCGTGTTAAAACGAGTACCGATTTCGCACTGACCGGCGCCCACTTCGTGGTGCTGCACTTCAATGGGAACCCCTTGTTGTTCCATCAAAAGGCACATCTCAGAGCGCATGTCTTGGAAAGAGTCAATCGGAGGCACCGGGAAGTAGCCGCCTTGATGCCCCGGACGGTGACCGAGATTACCCTGTTCGTAATCGATCTTTGAGGCCCAGCCGGCTTCATCTGAACCAATCTTAAAGAAAGCGTGTTCCGGGTCAGTGCCCCAAACAATGGAATCAAAGATATGAAATTCGGGTTCCGGACCGAAGAAAGCCATGTCACCGATACCGGTTGACTTCAAGTAGGCTTCTGCGCGTTTGGCAATTGAGCGCGGATCGCGGTTATAACCTTTACCTGTAGCCGGGTCGGTTGCGTCACACGTCAAAATCAAGGTGCTTTCTTCACGGAAGGGATCCAGGCGGGCGCTGTCGGGATCAGCGATCAAAATCATGTCGCTTGCTTCAATACCTTTCCAGCCTGCCATGGAGGAGCCGTCAAAGGGCTGGCCTTCTTCGAACCAGTCTTCATCCACCGCGCGAGCAGGAATACTCACGTGCTGCTCCTTACCCTTAATATCCGTAAAACGAAGATCGACGAATTTAACATCATTGTCCTGAATCATTTGCAGGACTTTATCAATGCTGGCCATTTGCTAGGCTCCTTTTAACTAAACAAGTGTGATTTTAATAATAAAGGTCTGAGTGTTAAAGCAGGTTCATTAACTTTTTTCCTTTTTAGTAAGCAATTTCTTTCAAGTAAAAAGCATTACCCTAATACCTCGTCCATCAGGGTCAATCTGTTGAAATAATTATTTAATTAAAATTAGTCTTATTTTTTATACCACTTGGAGTATAAGAGTTACCATGTATCAGTATGACAAGTCTAAAGAAAACATCCTTTCTATACTAAGTTCGACAACTAAAATCGTTAACAAGGAAAGCATCCCTCTTACAGAGAATGAATTTACATACGAAAACGGGATAAATGCTGGGGTTGGGGCGTTATTCGTTGATATTGTGGATTCAAGTAAATTATTTCAGTACGCGAATGAAACTACTGCCCGAATCATTAGATGTTTCTGTTCGGAGATAATTTCTATTCTCAAGGATGACTCTAACTATCGTGAAATTGGCATTAGAGGAGATTGCGTGTACTGCATATATTCTGCAACTTATCAAAAAGACTTGGTAAAAATTTTTTGTCATGCTTATAGGATAAATTCTTTTATAAAAATGCTAAACATATTGCTGCAGAAAAAAGGATTTTCTACCATCCATGCAGGAATTGGATTAGGTTACAGTAAAAATCTGATTATTAAAGCTGGACAATATGGAACAGGTATCAACGATAGGATATGGATAGGAAAGGCTGTTGTTGATGCATGTCATTTATCGAATATCGCCAATCGAAATGGGATTAAACCAATTGCTATGAGTCCACTCTTTCGCAACAATGTTATTGAACATTTATTGAAAAAAAATTCACAATATAGCAAGTGGATTAATACTCACTATGCAATTAATGGCACAATCGATTGTTACCATTGCAATATTGTCGAAACAGATTTTGATCAATGGATTAAAACAAACTGTTAAAGACTGTTAAAGAATTGAGGGAACTATGCAGCTAGAACTAGATGATTTATCAGAAATACTCAATCGAATTAATACGTGGATAACAAATTGTGATACAAAAGTTTCAATTATTCTTAGTGCATATGGCGTACTGGCTGGAATTTTGTTAGCAATGGACTATGTTTCAAAATTTGTGACTATTTTTCGAGTAATCTTTAACAATTTAAGCTTGGGTAGCGCAATATTAATTTTTCTCGGTGTTTTAATTACTCTTTTCGTTTTATTTCGAGGATTGTTCTATCTGATTAAGTCTCTTTTTGCAAAAATCGAGGTAGAAGAATTTTCAAGTAGAGGCGTAAAAAACGATTCCGTTATTTTCTTTTCAACTATTGCAAAAAACAAATCTCTTTCAGAGTATCGGACTAAATTAATCCAATATTCATCTGACGAGATGGTTGATGACTTCATTTCTCAAATTTATATATGTTCCCTAATTTGTGATAAAAAATTTTCTAACTACCAAAAAGGATTAATGAACTTACTATTCGGAACTATTTCATTAATTGTTTTATTATTTTTCTTAGTTATACAAACATACTGGTAACTTTCTATGGAAACAACCAATCATATTGCCTACGATATCGATAAAAGTTCTCAACGAATGGATCAAATTCTTAGTGTTAGTAATGACAACTTTTCAGACTCTGATTCTATTCCCCCGCGTCAGTCACTAAGCTACACCAATGGTTTTTATGTAAATGTCACAGCGTTGTTCATAGATATTGTGGACTCATCAAATATGACTGAAGCTCATAAACGCCCTGTCATAGCAAAAATTTATCGATGTTTCATTTCAGAATGTACGGCCTTGATGAATGAACTTCCCTTCTGCAAAGAGATAAATATTCATGGAGACTGTGTGTGGGGAGTTTTTGAAACATCCTTGAAATCTCATGTCGACAGTGTTTTTTCTGTTGCCGCTGAATTAAATAGTCTAATAAAAATATTGAATTATAAATTGCAAAAAAAAGGATACAGAGAAATCTCTGTCGGAATTGGAATTGATTATGGCAGGGCTCTTATGGTTAAAGCCGGATTTTCAGGTAGTGGTCTCAACGATGTAATTTGGATGGGCGATGTTGTTAATGAAGCATGCCATATAGCCAATGAAGCTGGTAGGAATGGACGGTCTGAAGTTATTGTTTCTAATTGCATTTATTCCAACCTTAATAGCCATAATCAGAATCTATTACGTAAAACTTATATTGGCATGAATACCTATTATGAAGGTTCCATAATAAGTACAGCGATGGATAATTGGTTCAAAGAAAAATGTAAATAGATAAGTATGTAAAGATTTTCAATAAACTGGTAGGGCGATGCCCACAAAGAGAAACCTTGTAACACAAAAGAAAAAAACCTCCTGAATTTAATTCAGCTATTGGATCGTATATTCTCTAATGTAGTGATCTCGCTCTGACCAGTGAAAATCTCTCTGATTTCGTCAAGAAATGCGGTTATAAATTCCTTGAGAGTACGCTCAAAGGTGAGCTCGACTACCGTCTTAAAAATAACGTCTTAAACGTTAAAAAACCTCAAGAAACTGAGCCCAACCAAGAAAATCAATCTCCTAATAAACGAAACGGGACAACAAAGAAAAGCGTCATTACCGATTTGTGAGAAATCGATCTTAAAGTCCCCAGAGATCAGAATTCAACATTTGAGCAGATCAGTGTGCCAAACGTGAACGTCGAATCAAAGGTATTGATGACAAGATTATCAGCATGTGTGCACGTGGCATGAGTACACAGGAAATCTCATCACACCTGGAGGAATTTTACGGGGTTGGAGTCAGCGCTGAATTCATCAGTCATGTCACTGAAAATGTTTTGTAAGATGTTAAAGAATGGCAGAACTGTCCTTTAGATGTTTGCTATCCCGTCGTTTTCTTTGATGTTTTGAGGGTGAAAATTCGCGTTTAATGCTGTGTTTACACTTTTGGTTTTAGGTATGAAGATTGACGGCAGTCAAGATATTTTGGAAATGTGGTTTGGCGAAACAGACTTTTAACAAATTAGATAATGGATCACTTATCTATTTGAAATATAATGTCTTTTTAGAATAACAAAACAAATATTTTATCAAGCCCAAAGTCGTTAAAACTCAATTAATTAAAGCCTTTCGAAGCCGTTTTCCCAAATAATGAATCACTTTAAAAACAAAAGCTTTATAGACGGCCCAATCATTCACGATTAATAAATTGCGGGCAAGCACATAAATCCCTTTCCAGCGTCTGCCCGCAAAAGCCTCATACACTAAATGATTCACACTTTTTCTCGCAAAGCCTTCTTGGTACTGAGAATAGAGGCCTCGGCTTTTTAATTCGTGTTTTAAGTGTTGTATCGCTCGGACAATATCCTTGGTTCGTTTATATCGGTAAGAGGAAATGGACGTATTAGTTTGGGTGCGGTAATACACCAACGGCTCACGGATAACCGATATTCTGTTGGCGCAAGCAAGCGATGCAAACGCAAAACTCCAATCATTGCATGAAGGAATTTCTTGGAATAAAAGATGGTTTTCTTTTAAGAAAGCGGTTCTATAAACCTTCACCCAAGTGTTGGGAGTAAATAAATCAAACACTAGGTTGGTCTTTTCAATTTTCTGATTGCCTGTTTCAGCAATGGCCGATATCTGTTTTTCGCCTGTTTGTTGGTTATAAATAAAAAACTCACAAACCGCGACATCTGATTGATCCTTCGTGATGCGGTTAAGCATTATTTTGAAAAAATCTTCATTAAACCAATCATCACTATCTAAGAAAATAATGTACTGCCCTTTTACATGGGATAAACCGATATTACGGGCGCTCCCCGCTCCTTGGTGATTCTGTCTGATTAAATGAATGCGGGCGTCTTTTTCCTGGTAGGTCTGAATAATTTGAACCGAGTCGTCCGTTGAACCATCATCGACCATGATGAGTTCAAAGTCAGAGAAGGATTGGTTTAATACAGACTGAAGAAAAGGCGTCAAATAGGCTGAACCGTTGTAAACCGGTGAGACAACCGATAGAAGAACGGATGGGGTATCAGCCTTGTCCATAATGGGATTCAGTGTTCTATTCAAGAAAAAAACTAACCTTAATTATTACCGAAAAGATCACGCGTGAGGACCTTGGACCTTACATCCTCAAGCTCCTTATCAAAGCGATTCGCAATAATAAGATCACATTGGTTCTTAAATGCCTTCAGACTTTTTACGAATTCTAAGAAATGAAACGTCTCTTCGTTTTCGTAAGCCGGGTCGTACACAGTGACTGTTACGCTAGCTGATTGAAGCTCATCGATAATGTCAAAGATGGCTGATGACCGACAATTATCTGAACCCCGTTTCATAGCCAATTTATAAACACCTACTATTTTGGGAGAGTGCCTAAGGATTTCTGAGACAACAAAGTGCTTTCGGGTTTTGTTGGATTCAATCACTGCAGAAATCAGGTTCTGCGGCACTTTTTTGTAATTGGCTAAGAGCTGCTTAGTATCTTTAGGTAAACAGTATCCGCCATAGCCAAAAGACGGGTTACAGTAATGCGTCCCGATTCGAGGATCCAATCCCACGCCTTCAATAATCTTTTGACTGTGTAGTCCGTTTTCCCAGGCATAACTATCCAGTTCATTAAAGAAGGCGACTCTCATCGCCAAGTATGTATTAGCAAATAACTTAATGGCTTCGGCTTCCGTGGGTGTGGTGTAGAGAACCGGAACATCTTTTTTAATAGCCCCTTCTATCATTAATTGGGCAAATGGTTCCCCTTTTTCTCGTAAACCGCCCACCACAATTCTTGTAGGGTACAAATTGTCATGAAGGGCTTGTCCTTCCCTTAAAAACTCGGGGACAAAAAGAATGTTCTTATAACCCTTATTGATTAAATGTTCGGTAAAGCCGACGGGAACAGTAGATTTGATAATAATGCCAGCGTCCGGGGCAATAGCGGAGACCTTATCAATAACGTCCTCAACCGACGATGTATCAAAACAATTGGTTTCATCGTTATAGTCTGTGGGAGTCGCAATTAAAACAAAGTCTGCGTCTTCACAGGCTGATTGAAGGTTTAAAGTGGCTGACAGATTGAGGTCGTGGTGTTTGAGGTACGCTTCAATCAAAGGTTCAGCAATAGGGCTTTGTCTTGAATTGATCAAATTGATTTTTTCTTCAACGATGTCAACCAGCACAACTTCATTTTTTTGAGCTAAAACAATCGCGTTGCTTAAACCCACGTAGCCGATACCGATGACTGCGATTTTCATGACAGATCCAACACCCTCGCATTAAAGGTTTTTAGATGCATTAGATGTCCTTTCCTGATTTTTTGCTTGCCAGGCATCATAATCTGACTGCAAAAGAAGCCACGTAGATGCTTCAGGCCCGGGTATTACTTTGGAAATTCTTAAGGTCATATCGGCTGTAATGGGCGATTTTTCCTTAAAGATACGATTTAAAGAAGTAGGCGTGACTCCTAAGTGACGCGCAAAATCCTTTTCACTGATACCCAGATACTGGAGCTGCTCAGCCAATATTCCGCCCGGATGCGGTGGATTAAAGATTCTTGCCATTTTTGATGACTCTCATACTCTAAACAGGTTCGTCTCATCAAGGTTTATAAACTAAATGTCCTCTTCGAGCATCTGTCTGCGGCTACGGATCCTTCTTAACAGACGCACATAAAGAATGATGAGGCCAACCATGGTGATGATCCAGCTTAAGGGATAAACCATCATAAGGGTTTCATAGGTCGGCTCCAACGGGAAAACCGTATACACCCAAATCAAGCGCACAGAACACACCACAACCAATGTGACCATAGCAGGCGGCATCGAGTAACCGTAACCGCGCATACTGCCTGAGAGCGTATCCATCACCACACTGATGGGCTGCGGTACCAACACCCACAGAATACGAATCATGCCTAGAGCAATGACTTCGTCGCTGGAAGTAAAGATTCCGAGCAATTCATGGCTGAATATCAAAACCCCAATGGTGAGTAAAATCGTTGCAGCCATATTAAGGCCCATCGTCACCCACATGACGCGCGAGCAGCGCTCCAGATTTCTTGCCCCGTAGTTTTGACTCACAAAGGTCGTAGCTGACAGAGCAAAGGCATTGATAAAGCAATAGACACTGTTTTCAATTGTGAAGGCCGCAACAGACCCTGCCATAGCTTCCGGCCCCAAACTATTAATCGCTGATTGAATCACTAAGTTTGAAAGCGCATACACAGCCCCTTGAACACCGGCTGGCAACCCGATTCGGACAATGCTTTTAAGTGAAGTGACGTCTGCCTTCAATAACTGAGAGACTTCAAGTTTGAGAGGCCCATCAATGTGCGTGAGCTTCACAAACAAAATCACCGCTGACAGTAAATTGGCTAAGACAGTTGCCAGAGCAACACCTGCTACACCCCAATCTAAGACAAGGACCGCAAATAAGTTGCCGCCGATATTAAAGAGGCTTGCCACCAACAAGGCCCAAAGAGGCGTTTGCGTATCCCCCTGACTGCGAAAAACGGCTGCTAAAAAGTTATAAACCGCGATAAAGGGCATGCCCAATAAGTAGACCCGCAGATAAATGAGTGCGTAGTCTCTTACTTCGTTTGGCACATCGAGCCAATCCATAGCGGAATTGGCAAAAAACTGCCCGACAATAAGTGCGATGATGCCGAAAACAACAGCGGTGACAAAAGAGGTTCTGACGGCTTCGCTTGCCTTTTGATCGTTTTTCATCCCCAAGGCTCGGGCAACGACCACATTGACACCAATCGATAACCCCATGCAAAAGCTGATGATGAGACCGAAGACGGGCACATTATTGCCAACGGCAGCAACTGCCAAGTCTGAGACAAAGCGGCCTAAAACCGCGACGTCGGCAGCGTTGTAGAGCTGCTGCAGCAAACCGGTCAAAGCTAAGGGCAAGGCAAAGACAATCATCTTGTCCCAAAGGCTGCCTTCGAGCATGTTGATTTTCTTAGTGGCGCTCATAGTGCATCAACCCAGCATGTTAAAAGTGTCAGGATGATTGCGTTTATTAGTCTTATTGATGATCACGACGCATCAGGGCTATACGATTGATTGTACGCTTAAAGCAATTGACGGCAAGCCCTATAAATCAAGGAAAGGACAGAGTTTTAAAGTTAATTTGTGATCCTTGTCCCAGAGGGTAATACGTTAGTCAAAACATCTCATATCTATAACCCTGTAAATATCTGGCCAGCTTTCTCTCTGCTCAACAAATTTACAATATTCATCGAACGTACGCCTCCCACGATATTTACGATTTTTGTTTTTCTCTTCGTAGAACTCATTAGAAACTAGCTGAAGTTTGCCATTTGAATCTACAAACAATCGCTTTTGTTCCTTATTAGCTATGCCCGCCATTTTTGCGTATTCCTGTCTATTGCTCCTAGAGAATTGTCCAAGTTTTTTCTCTATTTCCTTGACTTCATCACTTGAATACTCCCAAGAAACAAGTGAAGAATATAGTATAGTCACCGGAATATCTTGAACTAAGGGAGTAACACTCATTCTTACCTGCTGTATTACAGCTGTAGGAACATTATTCAGTAGCACTTCTATAATGTCGTGAATAACCGATATCACGTACTCTCCGTACTTTTTGGTTTTAAGATAGTTTCTTTCTCCATTATGTAAAGAGTCATTTCTTATCTTTGCAAAGGATTCATATTCCTTCAGCGTAAAAGGCATAGAGTGAAAACTAATAAAATACAGACTTAAAAATGCTCCAAGTTGGCGTTCTGATCTTTTGGCTAAACTTTTCCAATGCTCTTCAATTTCGTCATACGAAAAACCTTGATTAGCCATCATAATTTTATAAACCAATTCCATGAATCGTTCTAATGACGATGAAAAATTGGCTACGGCTCCTCCAATATTTTTATTATTGAAATCATTGAAGGCCCACTGAAGCAATAAGTCAAAAGGGAAATCTTGTATAAATATTTGATTTCTATGGCCATTTTCACATGTAAATATAATTGGCTTATCTGTTTGAACAAAAAGTCTATACGCAGTTTTTGGAGATTCAAATATTCGTCTCTGTTGCATTTGTTCACGCATACAATGCATACATGTCATAAATATTTCTTGCGTAGGCATATCTTCACCTCTAATCACTTGATTTATGGGCAGTTTGAAGTAATCTGGACAATTACTTATTGTTTGAGTCAATTACCTAAGAGGTTCTAGTTATTTGATAATTTTAGATAATCACAAAATAATCCCTAGAAATCAAGCAACCCAAATTCACTTTGCTCTTCGCAGTTTTTTGGTAACTGCATCATCTTATGTCTTGTCAGTACTAATCTAACAAAAGAATTAAATCAGAAGATTTTCTCCTAATTTCTCTGTCTGATAACCTATTGCTCTATAAATCTTTTCGCGCTTTAAAAACGTTTTTTCCAATCTAGGATCTTGGCAATCACGGTAATCCACTACTCTGACCTCTGTTTTTTGATCACACAAGCGGTGCAGCCGTCCCACATATTGAATCAGAACTGAACGATCAGAAATGGGCATCGTTAAAAAGAGCGTATCAAGTTTTGCTTCATCAAATCCTTCACCAATAAGTTTTCCGGTTGCCAGTAAAACAGCTCCTCCCTGCTCTTTTGAAAAAGATTTGAGTTTGCCTATTTCCTTGACACGTTCCTTGCTTTTCATGGAACCGTACAAAACGGCTAATTGCTTTATTTCTGGAAGCCCCTGTCGAAGTATTTCCAAATGCTCTCGCCGTTCAGTGATCACTACTGAAAAGCGACCTTCTCGATAGGCTTCTAAAACATCACTGATAATGAAAGCGTTTCGGTTTTGATCCTGGATCATTTCTTTAAAAACGTCCTGAATTTTTATCTTTCTCTGCTCGTTAGAAACCAAAGCAGATTTAAATGGAGTAGGCCTAACACAAAGCCTATGCATAAGCGGTTGACTTTGATTTTCTTTTTTGTGATTCACTCGATAACGTACCGGCCCACATTGCATATAGACAATCGGTTGGTGCCCATCGCGACGCCTCGGTGTTGCAGACAACCCTAAAATAAATTTGGCCCTGTAGCGTTTTAAAACCGCTTCAAACTGTCTGGCTGCCGCATGGTGACATTCATCAACAATGATCATTCCGTAACGACTAATTTCTTTTTGCCAATCTTTTTGGTTAGCCAATGTTTGAACCGTGGCAATATCAACAATACCGGTTGGCTTTACTTTGCCGGATGAAATCGTACCGATTGATTCACGGGGCAAATCCAAAAATATTTCGGCACTCACACGCCACTGATTAGCGAGTTCTTTACGATTGGTGATAATCAAAGTGGAGACGCCTCTTTGGGCTAAGGCATACAACCCGCTAACAGTCTTGCCAAATCCTGTAGAGGCACATAACACGCCCGTCTCTTTCTTTAGCAGTTGATTAACAACCAACCGTTGCTTAGGTCTGAGTGAGCCTTGAAAATGCACGTTTAAATGAGAGCCAAGACTGCGTTTATCAAGAACTTCATAACGAATGTCATGGTCATTAAAAAGGCTCGTTGTTTTGTCTGTGAGTCCTCTGGGAATAAAAAGATAGTTTCCCTTTTCCTCATAGCACGTGATAAAACGTGGGATATTTCTTGTTGAAAAGCGTTTAGCCTGTCGCTCAAAAAAGACCGGATTGGGAAAGGATGCCAAACGGGAAAGCGCAGACTTTAATTTTGGAGACAGTTCTCGCTTATCAAAGTAAAGACCGTTTGCTAAAACAATTGTCAATTTCTGAGTTTGAGACTCAGCAATACGTTTCCACTGATCATTATCCGTTTCCGGTTCCCAAGGCTTGATTTCAAAAGGCTGACTTTCAGTTAAATGATCAAGAGGTGATGTTTGGTTGCTGAAATCTTTTTCTGTCTGCGCCAACTCGTCAATCACTCGATGGATATCCGGGATTGATATTTTTTGAACAGTAGCCAAATACTGCCATTGATCATCAAAGGGGCGAAACTGACGGTCCACAAAAACACTATTGCCTTGATAACGGGGTTGTCTTTGCAAAGGCAGCGCAATGAGATTTCCGAAACCGCCTTCCGGCAACGTATCTTGGTTGGGAATGAGTCGGTCAAACGAAGCCAATGTCACACTTGAATGTTCTGCCATAGTAGCTTCAAGTAAAAGCGTTGCCATTTTTCGGACAGCAGAAGCTTTCACAAAATCTTTGAAAAAGAACCAAACGTGCGCGCCATTACCTGATCGGCTTCGCTCCAAATAGGCCGGGATATGATAACGGTCGCAAATAGATAAGAAACTTAATGATTCGGCTTGGTAATTGTCTGAATCAAAATCAACCGCTAGTAGCTTACAGGTGTCATCCGGCATTAATGGATAAAGCCCTGCAATGAAGGGCCGACCCATTCCGTCTTGACCTTGCAGGTGCATTTTGATGGCTTTTAAATCGAACTGCGCAAAGACTCGATTGGGACAATCTAAACAACGAATTCTTCCCCTTTGGCACAAAGTCTTATTGTCAGCATTGGCGCAGGCCGGGCTGTAGCCCATTTTGTTGTATTTCTTTGACAGAAAGCCTCTTGCGTAAACATCACGCCTGCCGATAAAAAGATCATTAAAGAGTTGAAGTTTTTCAAGGGTAGAGAAGGAACTCGAAACCTCGCTTTGGGACTGAGCAGCTTTTAATTCATAGAGTTGCTGCAAGAGACGGTTCTTTCTCTGCTCGATTGATCGAAGTTCGGCTTCGATTGTTCTGATTTTTTCGGTGAGTGACATAGGGCACTGTTATGGGAGTATTGATCTGATGGTACCGCTTTTTCAAGACGCAGAAAATCTAAATCAATCACGTAACTACAACATGAGCACGCCGCCCTTAAGTGTTAGTCAATCAACTTATCAGATTAGTAAAGTAACAATTAACCGAATAACTCCCTTAAAAAATCCCAATAAGTCAGCGAGAAGTTTGAAAAACGTTTAAAAAAAATCACTGATAAGCGTTTTAAATAAAAAGTAAGTAGCTATACTCACAACTGAGTTCACTAATAAAACTTTTTTAGATAGTTGTATGAAGCTAGTTCCTAACGGCCCCAATATTCCATTCTCATTAATCCAAAAACATAAAGAAGGCAATGTAGTATTTTTTTGTGGTGCAGGTATTTCCTGTGGCTCAGGCTTGCCAAACTTCAAAGATTTGGTGATGGAACTATTTGATACGTATGCCTATGATTGTCCTGCAGATAGTAGTCTTTTTGAATCCGCGGAAGAAGAAAGAGAATCTCAACACCCAGACAAGAATGAGCTTAAATTACCACTAGAAGTATGTATCAATCTCCTAGAAAACAACTTATTGAATGGACGGCAAACTATCCGTCAAGCTGTCTGGAAGCGATTAGCTGTTAACAAAAGAAATTTATATCTTTCAACTCATACTGCCCTTCTCAATCTTGCTAAAGATAAATATGGTCGGCTTCACTTAGTGACAACAAATTTTGATCACCTATTTTCTAGGGCTTCTAAAAAAGAGAAAATTCCGTTAAAGCAATATCGGGCGCCAATGTTACCTATTCCCAACCATACTCGTTGGGATGGATTAGTTTATTTACATGGTCTGTTACCACGTTCACCCAAAGATCAAACAGCTTTAAACCAACTTGTTCTTTCTAGTGGGGACTTTGGACGAGCTTACTTACAAGAAGGTTGGGCAAGAAGATTTCTCTTAGATTTATTTCGAAATTACACAGTTTGTTTTGTTGGATATAGTCTCAATGATGCGACGTTGCGATATTTAACTGATGCAATTGCCGCCGATAAGGACAAGGAGAAGCATCTTTTCAAAATTTGTACGCTTTCTGCTCAGAAGATGAACAAAAAGCATGGGAGGAAAAAGGGGTCAAACCCATTCCTTTTCATGATTATCAATCACTGCACTTAACGTTACACAAATGGTCTGATTTCTATCTGAATGAAACAATATCTAAAGAAGAAATTATTCGACAATGTGCGGGGTCAAAACCGCCAACAAACGATGATGAAGTTGCTCGAGTAATTTGGGCATTATCAGATCCATCAGGACAAACTGCAAAACTTTTTGCCAACCTGAATCCTCCTGCCGATATTACTTGGCTTGATAAGTTCGAAGAGTACAAACTTTCATCTGAAGACTTGACCCTTTTTGGGGTTCAAAGTAATGTAACTTCGGACAATAGAACATACAGCTTGCTAAGCAGACCATTATCAAATGATAAATCTGAGGTTGCTGCCATTTTTAAGACTGAAAATTTTTCTACTTCCCAGGACTTGGTAATAAATGAAATCGCTAATTGGCTTATCTATAACTATCTAGGAAATCCTCATTTACTTGCTAAAGCATATAACTCTTCTACTCCAGAGTGGTTTAGAGCCAGAATTTATTTTTGCCTCTTAGGATATTGGGATATTTCAAAACAGTGCGAAAAAGAGCTAACGCCATTCATGAGACTATTATGGAGTTACTATATTAGTGGACGTAACTACCATATTAGTGACTTTTGGCTCGGCGAATACTATCGAAAAATTTTTGACGTCAAAAAGCTTTCCCCCTACCAATTTACTTTACTGAATCGATTGTTCACTCCAAAAGTTCAAATAAAAGAACAGCCTAACTATTTCGGGCAACAACGTTCATTAGAGGTGAATCAAAAAAATAGTATTGACAGAAACATAAAATTACCCATTGAAAATTTAACTGACTTTAGAAAAAAGCTAAATTTATACTTAAAGAGAAATCCTTCTGATGCATTAACGCTATTGAGAATTTTAGAATCAAGATTTACCGAATGTTTAGAACTAAATAAAGATCTTTGTAACTTTGATAGCGTCTTATTAAAAGTTCCCTCTATTTCAGACCACTCCCAAAATCGTAAGAGAGGAGCTTGCGGCTGGGAAAGGGGGATTGAGCTGATCCGAGACTGCTGGATTGTACTGTTTCAAAATCATAAAAGAATTGCCACTTCTATTGCTAAAGATTGGGCAAAAAATCAATTTATCTCCTATAAGCGCCTATATTTATTCGCTTCTACTTATCTTCCCGGTAATTGTGATCATTGGACTAATTTTTTAACTCAATCTAATGCGAAGAATTTGTGGGATCCTCGTCTTAAAAGAGAGATCGCACAATTACTCTTAAAGAAGGGAATGTTTCTTGGAGTACCTCAATCGAAGAAAATTGAAAAATTCCTTACAACTAACAAGGGAACCAAGTCAGATCACCCTGAATACTGTTCATGTTTATACCTAACACGTTTGATGCAGAGTGGGCGAAAATTAACTGTAGAAAGTAAAAATTATTTAAACAAATTTTCATACTGCTATACTGCGGAAAGAGCTGAGTTTACAAGCTATGTCACTTTTAACTCTGACCCTGAATGGATTGAAGAAAAGCGTGTTGAGGTTCCCAAGAGTCTCCAATCGCTACTAAATTGGCTCTCAAACCCAAAAAACGATACTGCTCCCAATTTCAACTGGGAAGAATTTTGCATCGAGAAACCAGAACTATGTTTAGAATGTTTTGAAAGAATTCAAAATTCTCAAAATGGTATTCCGATACATCGCTTAAAAAATCTCATTATTAATTTTTCAAGCCATGATGATTTAACAGAAAAATATACCCCGAGATTAGTTGAATTAACGATGTCCCTCGGTGATCCAGATTTTCAGAAACTGTATGAGAATATATGCAATCTCGTTAGTGATTATTATCAGGCGGGATTTTATCTCAGCGAGGCAGTACTTTTTGATTTAATTAACAAAATCTTCAGGTGTTCAAAAATAGAAAGCCAAATCAATCAATCTTTGAGACTGCATCCAATGGCTCTGGCGACAAAATGTCTTCTGAAATCCCTTTTTAAATTTTCTGAAAATACACCAAATATCATCCCTGGCTCATACAAAGAAGTATTGAGCAAAATATGTACCGTTGAAAATAAACAATTTAAGCCTGCCAGATCCATGATCGCTTCTTATGCCGGAGATCTTTACAAAATAGAGCCGGATTGGAGCAAAGAATTTTTACTTCCCCTTTTTGATTGGACTTTACATATGGACGAAGCAGAAATTGCTTGGGAACATTACCTGAGAAATTTCAGAATTAACAATAATCTTATGCAACTTTTATATTCTCAGACAAGTCTAGTTGTTAAAAATTTCGCTCTTCTCTCGAACATATCTCAATACCACTTCACAGTGGTATTGTTTAGGACAATTACCGACTCGAAAACCAAAATAAATATAAAAAAAGAAGTCAAGGAAGGTATACGACAATCTAAGCAAAACGACAGAATTAATTTTTGTGATCATGTTTCCGAGTATTGCAAAGATCTGTTAGAAAATACTCCATTTGCACAACGCCCATCTGTTTGGATTGGACAAGTTAAACCATTTATCAAAGCACTATGGCCTCGTACAAGGGGGATCTATTCTTCTACTATTTCTAAATCACTCGCTCACATCTGCCTTTTATCCGGAAGTCGGAATTTGGTAAAAACTTATGAATTCTTAAAAGAATGGATTAAACCAGTCTCTTTCTATAACGAATTAATCGATTATGCTTGTGACGATTCAAATGATTTAATCAATAAGCAGACGGCAAAGACACTATTTAATCTCTTTGAGTCTCTTACAGATGAATCAACATACCTTTATGGCAGAGATAAACTGTACAAGAAATTACAATCTGTAGATCCCTCTATTAATTTCAAAGAACAAAAGAGATCAATTTAATCATGACAAAGATTCAAATTCTTGCTCTAAAAAACGGAGAAAATTGGGTTAATTTGCTCACAACGATTATTGACTCTGAATCAATTTATCGTTCCAAAAAACTTAAATTAATTTATACGTCAAAGATTAATAAGCAAGAATTACGTTTGTGGGAAGGTTATTTAGGGCCTCAACAAACAAAACAAATAACAGTAAAAATATTGAAGGAAAAAACATATTACATTGATAACAACTTAATTTCTTATAACATCTCAAACACTCCTAAGACAATTTTCCTATCTCAACATCTGATGTCCAATCCTCAATACATACCAAGTCCTGTATGGGGTGGTTGTTATGTAGAAGAATTCTGGAACACTGATTTAGAACAAAAAAAAATTTTTGACAAAAACACCATGCTTGATTCAGGCGAACTTTGTAACAAGCTTGATGTCAACCTCTTCACTTTTTTAGATCGTATCGGCAACCTTATTCTTTTTAAAAAACTCAGCGATCAAAAAATAGACTATCAATTGATAAGTGATAGACATTTTGTTTTAGGAATGTGGATGCCTAAAACATTTACTCCAAATGAATACGTTGCTACTCTTGAATCTTGGAAAAATGATGAAATGATTGAAAAACAAATTTGCTCCATAAAAGAGCGGTGGACAGATTTCACGTTGCGAGAATCATTCGAGTTCCTCAATTTAGAGATTTTTAGAGTAAGTGATGGGCAATGCATATACTCTCAGAAACATATTTCATTCTTTACCGATCTCATGATCTCTACCTCTGTGCAGCGACCATTAGGGAATTTCGGTGATAAAAAGCATCATCCAATCATTGGATGGGTCAAACAAAATGTTTCTTTTACATCAAATTCTAAGCGCTCATTAATTACAGAAATTAAAAAAGAGCGAAAACGTAAGATGTTGCGTATCTCTGAAGCTAAGTTTAACTTCGCATTTAGAGGGGAACAAAAAGAAGAAGCTTTTAAGCATTTATACAAAGAGTTGGAATACATGTGCTGTGATTCTCGAACTAAAATTGTTTATATTTCAGATCCTTATTTCTTCAGTGGAAGGCTCGAAGATGAACTGTATGTAGTTCTAGCCCGAATTTTTTTACAATATCCCGATATAACCTTTCGATTACTTACTCATAGGTTAGATGATAGTCTCAGTTTTAATAATCCATCCTCCAGTCACGAGATTTTCACTGTAAAAAAATTTCATTCCATTGAACCTAAGCTACAAAATGTTTTTTATAAACAATGCTCTGATAATTCTTTTCATGACCGATGGATTTGTTCTGAAAATAGAGAAGTTGGTATCAGTAACTCACTTAACAACTTTAAACGAGGTGTAGTTTTTTACCCTACTACAAATTATTTCTACAGTATTTCTCAAAGTATTTGGGATACCCTTGAGGATAAGGAGGAAATGCTTTGACTCAAACAGAATCACTGAAATTAATTCGCTTTTTATCTGCCATATTTCAACCATTTAGCAATCTACCAGCTTGCAAACAACGAGAAATAGCACTAGAGCTTTTTGACTCAGATACTGGAGGAAAAATTCTTTCAGAAATTAAACAATCCTCTCAAAATAGTTTTTGTGACGGTGAAGTCATTCTTAGCCAAGAAAATATTATTTCCAGTATTCGTCAAAATATAGACAAACTGACAGACAAAGATTTTTTTGTATTTAATACCAGTTTTAACAAAACTTATGATGAGATCGAATTTTATAAACAGCTTAGAAACCTTTTTAGCGAATACCCCACAATAAGACGATTATTAATCAATTCAGTAAGAAAAATTAATCAAAAATACGAAAAGAAAAATAAAGATTTGCCAAAAAAGGTGATTAAGGAAAATGTTTGGAATCTATATACAAAAATAAGGGGGCATCGGGGTGATTTTCATCGCTGCGAATCGCATTATTGCAAATTATTAGCTGTTATAACTGATCCAACAACATTCGATTCTTTTATTGAAGAAATAAAAGATGGCGAATTTCTAATTAATACCTTATGGTCATTTGCACTTTTTTGCGATGATGATAATTTCTTTTTAGACGTTATTAAAACCACTAACAGCACAATCGGCCTTCACTGTATCCTTGCTTCATATTTTGCCAAGATAACTTTATTTTACCAACACAAAGAACTTGATTATCAAAAAACAGCAAACATAATAATCAATTCCATCAATAATCGACCTGATAAATTTATCTTGTTTGCTGAACTAATTAATGTTTGCAACTGTTTAGGTATACAAGAAAAAATTTGCTCTTACATTCATAGAGCAATCGTAGAGGTAATTGCTAATTTTTTAACTGAATACAAAAGCTACTCCCATTACATACAAGGATTATTTGAAACACTTTACAAATTCAGTTCACTAAAAGGGTTTGATACATTCCTTTATTTTTCTTCAAATCACACCGTTGAAGTTAAATTTTTTACGGAATTACATCAATTTGTGATTAAAAAATTGGATTTTCATAACCTATCTAATATCAATTGCACTCTGACCACCATAAATGTATTAACTAAGACTTTTACCTACTCTTACGAGAACAAACCGTTTAAACCTTCTTTATTTAATAAATCAAATAAGAAATTAATTGAGGCCCTTCAAACTAACAAATCTTTTTCCAGCTCTGCGCCGTCACCTGATGCATTATTAAATCTTTTAACAATTGAATTAGTAGTGTTCGGACATTTGATTTCGTCTAATCAAAATCAATTTTCAAAATACGCCATATCGTACTGGAAAATATTTGAAACTTGGCTTCCTACTTGGGATTTCTCCATAACTGGCAATAATGACACGCTCTCAAAACTATTAATGGTTTTTAATTGCGAATGCTATAAAAAATTAATAGAAAAAACGTTGTTGGAACTTGATAAGCGACCATTCCCGTTAATTAATACACTTGCTGTAATTTTTCATGTTTATCCTGAATTAAAAAATAATTATGCTTACATGATGTTGGATTACATTAATCGATATAAAAAATATTGGTCCCCAAACCAACTTCAACACATCCGGAATATAGTAGTTTTTGCAGGATTAGCGGAATCAGTGACCTAGAAGATAACTAGATTTTCAGATGAGAAATTCCTGCAAATAGCAATAATTCACAATAGTTCATAATTTAAAGCACACTAATTATTATGCTGAATAAGGACTAGTTATATGAGTCAGAAATTTAAAACTATTTACTTTTTTCATCCCGTTTACAAATATTTGACCAAAACAAAAAATATTCCAGTAGTGTACATCTATGGAACCCGACCATTTGTCAAGGGTAAGAAGTAAAAATCTTCCTATCTAACAACAGCCCACGGCTGTTGCTAATTAGTTTTTTGCCTCCAGGTGTTTATCGTTGCCGTGTCAAGCCTCCGTGGAATACCGAGCTCAGTTAACTGAGCGAGGATATGCCGCGAAAGGGCTTGTACACGCTCTCTTAAGAAATATCATCCGCTAAGGGCTAGGCTGAAAAGCTGCGCTTTGAGGCCTTGGCCTTAGTGATCTGTATTTTCTCCTTTGATAAAGGAGGAATCAGACAGTGTTACGTTAAGGAAAGAGGCTCTTTCTAGCAATCTATCCGGGCTGTTTCAGAACTCCTGATGGATTTCATTTGCCCACTATGAACTTTCAGAAAAGAACTTCCAATGCCCCATAAAATAACTTGTCTGAAAGACAATGGACACTAACGGGCTGTGTGGAAGCGCCTCAGGCTTTCTCATAACGTATTGTTTTTGATTGCTCCTCTGTTGATCTTTACGATATCAGCGCACTGCGGGCCACTCCGGCTCTCGCATAATCGAATTCAGTTCCGTCTCTCATTACCGCATAGGCAATTCTCAGAAGTTTTGCGGCCAGTTGAATAATGAATTTGGGATAAGGCAGTATTTTCAACTTTTTATCCATCCATCTCTTTAGTTTGCAGCTTTGTAACTGCCCATGCTTGTTCTTGCAGTAGAGAACATTAGCCGCTTGGACAACGTTACGGCGCATTAATTTGTCTCCGCGTTTAGTTATTCCTGCGGTTTTTTGGATATGACCAGTTGTGATATTCCTTGGGACCAAACCACAGTATGCCACAAGATCTTTGGGACCTTTGAAGTCTTTAATGTTTGGGGCAATAGTCAATAACCGAGCTGCGCACTGCACACCGAATGAAGGGATATCTTTAAGCCTTTTACCAATAGGATTAGTGACCACAATCTTTTCGAGCACTTTATCGATCTTGCTGATTCGTGTTCTTAGAACTCTATAGTTTGCAATCAGCATTCTTAACGCTTCTTTCACTTCTTCTGAGATCCTGTCTGTTTCTTTCAGAAGAGCAATAAAAGCAGCAACGCTACTCTTACCTTTGCTAATCGAAATTCCGTAGCCCTGACACATAGACTTAAAACACACGATGGAAGCTATTTTTTGCTTCGTCAACTGAGTCCGAATGGCTTGAAGAGCTTGGATACTCATCTCAGAGGGAGTCTTGGCACGGATAAAACGCAGCATTTCATCCAAAGCCAGGTAAGCAATGGCTTGAGCGTCGTTTAAGTCTGTCTTTTGTTTACCGAAATGTGATTCAACATACTGCTGAACAGCATCTCCACTGATAACCCGGCATTCATGCCCATAGTCCTGCAATTGGTTAACAAGCCAGTGCATTCCATTACACGGCTCCATAGCAAAAATGGTGGGAGAAAGCTGTTTAGCAGTTTCTAACAGATCTGAGTAACTTAAACGATCGATAGCAATAATTTCACCAGAATCAGCGATGCAGACACAGGAAGTGTCGTTTTTCGCCAAGTCTAAACCGATAACTTTGTATTCCTGCTCGACATCAATAGCGTTAACGAGTAATCTTTCTTTTCGTGACATGGTGCTCTCCATTTGGGTTTAAGCATATTTCCATTTTCGCACCTTGTAACCTCCATTACAGGTGCGGGAGGGTTCCATGTCATTAATAGAATTTAAAAAGTGAAGTCAAATTCTGTACGTTTGCGGTAGGGAAATAACGGACAGAAAAATGGCGGTTTTCTTTGTAGATTTTGAGTTTCCACACTAAAAATCAAAAAACCGCCATGGACACTTATTTTAGCGAAACTGCCAACCAAAATGCTCCGATCAGCTTCTTTGCGCAGCTGTTGAAATATCTCCTCCAAGCCTGGATCTTTGACGAAGATAAACGATTAAGCCCTAGAAGTAATGCTCGTCAATTTACTTTTTGGGATCAACTGGTTTGCTTACTGTTTTGCCATTTGGCTGGCTGTGACTCGTTAAGAGAGATTGAAGACGGTCTCATTTCTGCCGTCGGCAAACTTCAACATGCATCCGCTAAGGCCATGGGACGAACCACCTTGGCCTACGCCAACGAGCATCGTTCCTATGAGATAGCTAAGAGTCTTTATTTTCGTTTATTGCAAACTTACGCCCAGCTTTTTAAAGGCCATTTGGACCAAGACTATTTGCATCCCGTCTACGCACTGGACTCCACAACCATTTCTGTGTGCCTATCACGTTTCCAATGGGCTCGATATCGACGAGCTAAAGGCGGTTTTAAGCTTCATACTGTGTTGGATGAAGATCTGCAACTGCCCGTTGTCATGAATATGACCCACGGGAAAAGAGCTGACGTGAAAGAAGCCAAGGCGGCCATTGAAGCTTTAGGATCAAAAGATATCACCGTCGTCATGGACAGAGGTTATAACGACTACAAACTGTTTATGTGGTTAACTCAACGGGGAACGAAGTTTGTCACGCGCATCAAAGATAATGCCAAAACCACACGTTTAAAGGATGACATCATTGAGGAAAAAGATAACTATGGGGACTATGGCTTTCAATTCACACAAGAACAAGCGAGAAAAGTTTGCGGAAATACTCGCTTCAGACTGGTGCAATGGTATGACTCTGAGAATAATCGCTGGTTTGATTTCCTGAGCAATGATTTCGATCTGACGACCACACAGATAGCCGATCTATACCGTAAGCGCTGGCAAATCGAGTTGTTTTTCAAAAAGCTCAAGCAGAATCTAAAGATTAAAAGCTTTATAGGGACCTCGGAAAATGCCGTGATGACTCAAATATGGACAGCAGCCGTCGCAACTCTACTGATTGAGATATTGAGGCGCGTTGCTCGTTATCGTTGGAGTTTTTCGAGACTGTTGAAATTTGTAGGTTTGAATCTTCTGACGTATAAAAAATTGGACGTATGGATAAATCGACCGGATTTTCGAATACAGAAGCAGTCGCCGCCTAAAAAACAGCAACAAATGGAGTTTAATTTTGGGTAAAAATCAGTCAGAGGGCCTACTTTTAGAGGCTACCCTGGCAAGCCCTGTATTTATTGAAAAGGACTCCCAGAAATTAACCTATGCATATTTTCTATTTGGACGGCACTGATTCAAAATATAAGACTAGTGATGCTCAATCGTCTGCACAAAGCGGAAAAGAGCGATGCTCCGAAGAAAAAACAAGTGGTCAAAGACAATCAGCAGACAATAAAAAAGCGATCTGACAACAGATCGCAATTTTGAAAGATGGTCGGGGTGAGAGGATTCGAACCTCCGACTCCTACGTCCCGAACGTAGTACTCTACCAGGCTGAGCTACACCCCGAGGTCTTTACCGATTTGACGTTATCGATCACGTCTAACAGTGAAGGACAGTAATTCTAGCAGACTTTCGTTGAAAATGGAAGGAGGAAGTTTTGCAAGAGCCTGACGGCCTCTCTCTAACTCGGCTTCCGCTCGAAGACTGCATCGGTCAAGAGCCCCGCAGTCTACTACAAGCTTTGTAATTTTGTCAAAGGGTCCATCCCCTTTCCGAACGGCCTCGTCGATGAGAGCTCGGCCTTCGGGCGTTGTGAGTTCACGCGTATAGATGAGCGGGAGCGTCATTTTCCCTTCGCGAAGATCTGCTCCGAGGTTCTTGCCAATATCGGCGGCAACGCTTTCCAGATTGCCAGAGCATATTGCGCAACGGCTTCTTCCTGCTCTTTGCTGCACTCGGCAATGGCAG